>Ga0214921_10000086_pt1 | contig 170986 bp, 266 predicted proteins | sample LL1505_MetaG_FD_177992 | JGI IMG/M metagenome (GOLD analysis project Ga0214921, IMG submission 177992) | Freshwater microbial communities from Lake Lanier, Atlanta, Georgia, United States - LL-1505 | ecosystem: Environmental > Aquatic > Freshwater > Lake | place: USA: Georgia | collected... | reverse complement strand
AGAAGAATACGAAGAATACGAAGACGAAGACCACGATCCAGAAGATTGGAATTAAATGTCACAAAATTGGTATACACGAATCACTTATGATTTGTCAGTGATACCGGATTTTATATCGTATTATCAAACTGAGTTAAACTCAGCAAAAAATGATGTAAAGATATACGGTAATGTTGAAAAGAACATTGCCGCATTACCCGGTACCACTGAGCATAGGTTCAATCAGTTGCAAGAGATTGAGGCTGTGTTGAACTACCTCAATATTCAACTTCGGAAAATTCGCCGAAAACATTTTCAAAAGTATTTAGAAGCGTATAATAGAGCACTGACCAGTCGTGATGCTGAAAAGTATGTTGATGGCGAAGATGAAGTGATTGATTATGAAACACTAATCAATGAAGTGGCCTTACTACGCAATCGATGGTTAGGTATTATGAAGGGTCTTGAGTCTAAAAATTTTATGCTGGGCCATGTAGTTCGCTTAAGGTCTGCTGGTATGGAAGATATTACAATGGGTTAAATTTACATTTATCACCGTGATATCTAGTATAATTAGGTTTGTCAATAGTTCTATTACAGTGTGGGCATGTTAATTTTTCACGATTGGCATGCTTTTCTTTCATTAATAAAATACTTTCATTGGTATGAGATTTACCGGTAAATGATTGATGTCCAGTGTGAACTCCCTTGTTCCAAGCAGGTTGTCCTTTGTTTGATGTTTTGATATCAGTCAGTCCTTTATTCCAAGTTGGTTTTCCTTTCCTAGACTCAGACATTTTATTTTTAGCATCTAATGAATGAGATTTATTGAACATTGGACTAAGAGTCCCCTTCAATTTTGATTTTCTAATTTTTTCTTTTTCTGATTTAGCTGGATTTAACTCTCCGGTTGCAAATCCTACAGAATTATTGTTAAAATTCATGCATAATGGTTTGCCAACATGCTCTGTTAACAATATTTTTTCTGCTATTAGTAATTCATCAAATGAATTACAATACGCAATTATTTCTTTGGACAGCCCTTCTTGATGTTTTATACTACGAGGCCATTTTCCGGAACCCATATATCCATCATCAATATTATTGGTACTATGTCTACCGACATAATATCTCCCATTTGTGTGTACAAGTTTGTAAATATAGTGTATCATATACTTATTTATCATTGAACAGCAGGAATGGAAGACATATCATTATGACACAATACAGAGGTAAAGGACTTTATCAAACAACCGGTGGCGGATCAGGAGGACCAGCAACATACACTGTGGCTTCAGGGTTGTCATCAGGACAAGTATCTACAATTACTTTGCAAAATTTGCAAGGATTGAACCTATCAAATTCGTTGACTAGTGGTATTCAATGGGATGAACTCAGTGTAACATCTAAATACCATGAAGGTGTTAAAAAATACGAAGTATATGAAAGTCCAGAAGATGTACTTGCACTAAGTGTTACTTGGAAAAGATTGAACAAGACTAATCCATCAGCAGTAGCCAGTGTATCTAACTTACTCAGTAAAGAATTATTCATGCATGTGACTGATGAGGATAGAGAACTTGGTCAAGAAATTCGTGATTACTATAGCAAGAAGATTATGATATGGAAACTTAAGAATGCTCGGTTCTCAAAGTTTCGTGATGAATTGAACACATATATTCATAGTCCAACACCTTTACTGGTCAAAAATGATTTGATGGGTATGATTTACTATCTTCCATATTTCTATGAATACGATAGTGGGGTAGATGAAGTACGTGTACAGGTTAATCCAAAATCAAATGTAACATTTCATCAAATGGGTTCTAGTTTACCTAGAACACTTAAACCATTAAGTAAAATAATTTCTAAAAGAAAAAGTGCTACAACACATCACTATTGGTTTAAAGATGTTGAAACAGAAATGGCAGTGCAGTTTGTACTTGATGTATCAAATCCATTAGAACACATATGGTCTAAACTCTTTGCTAAGAATGAACCAATGCAAATAGCAGGTTTGTATCATAAAAAGTCACGTGATGATTTTGAATACTTTAGTGTTAAAAATTGGAAACTAGAAAATATTTGACAATAAATCCGTTTGGGTGTACAATACATGTATCAATTAAATAAAGGAACAAAAATGACTCTTAAAGAAAAAGCAATTTATCAGACTATCGCAATCGTCCTAGGTATTGTAGGTGGTTCACTGTTACTGAATGTAATACTTTTCTACACATCTACTATCGTATTGCAATATGCATGTGGTATTATCCTAGTAGGTTTAATGGTATATGGTATATACGGTGTTGTTTTAGCACGACTTGAGTCTAACGAAAAATTGGATCAGATTAGTTCCAGAACTTGACAGTAATTGGATTCTCATATATAATACTTGTATTGATTGATTGAAAAGGGGTTTTATGTCAACGATTTGTGTTAAGTACGGTGAGTATCGCAATATGCCTGTTGTGAACAAAACTTTTAAACTTGTCAAGGGTTATCAGACAGGTGCAAAAGGTGGTTTTGTAACAGTTAAAAACGAAGGTCACTTCCCTAGCGTTAATATTGAAAATATTAAAGTTAAGGTAGGTGGTATTGAAAACATTGAATTTATTAATGGAGAAGTAGAAATGACAGGAGATGCTATTCAGTTTGTAGCAAAGCAGCCTAAAGCACCCGTAATCAAAGAATCTGACGAGGAAGCAATGAATCGTATTGCTACCCGCTTTCAGGTGCTTGATGAAATGTCAAAAGCGGCTATCAACGGTGATATCCGTGCGATGATTGTGTCAGGTCCCCCTGGAGTTGGTAAGTCATTCGGTGTTGAAACACAACTTGAAAAAGCAAGTTTGTTTGACAAAATTGCAGGTAAGCGTGTTCGCTATGAAGTCATCAAAGGTGCGATGACCGCACTGGGCTTGTACGCACAATTGTACAAGTACTCGGATCGTAAAAACGTGTTAGTGTTTGACGATTGTGATAGTGTGTTTGCCGATGACTTGTCATTGAACATTCTTAAGGCTGCATTGGATTCAGGTAAGCGTAGACGCATTTGCTGGAATAGTGATTCTAGTCTGTTGCGCCGTGAAGGTATCCCTGATAGTTTTGACTTTAACGGTACTGCTATTTTCATTACAAACTTGAAGTTTGAAAATGTGAAAAGCAAAAAGTTACAGGATCACTTAGAGGCATTGCAAAGCCGTTGTCACTTTCTTGACCTGACTATTGACAGTGAACGTGACAAAATGTTGCGTATCAAGCAGGTGCATCGTGATGCTGATGGTGGTTTGTTCAAAGACTATGACTTTGAAAACAATGAAGGTGAGATGATTATTGATTTTATGTTTGAGAATCAAAGTCGCTTGCGTGAGTTGAGTATGCGTATGTGTCTGAAAATTGCAGACTTAGTAAAGATTAGTCCTAGCAATTGGAAGGCTTTGACTGTTAGTACTTGTATGAAATCTGCTTGATTTACCCTTTCGTCAAGCAGTAAAGAGGGACTTACATGTCCCTCTTTTTTCCACTATGTTTGCTTTGCGATACAATAAGTAGTATAATAGGAACATGAAAGTGAAACCGAACACAAAAGAACAATTAGTAGACTTTATGCTAAAGCATATTAGCCTAGGAACCTACGACAAAAAGTTTTTAGATAACATTGTGCAATTGAATTTTACAATTAAGAATCCGGTAACTACCAATCAAGCCGAGTTGCTTAACAAAATTACAGCAAGATATCATAGACAATTCTTAAAAAAGGAATTGAACAGTGAAGAACTAATTCAATTACCTTGGACACTACAGCCAATTGAAAGTAGCCCTCAATTTACGCAAGCATACATCTCCGTAGCAGATGACAAAGACATTGTAATTCATAGTCCATTTAGGAAAGAATTTGTAAAGAGTTTGAAGGCTTTAGAGTATATGCATTGGGACAAAGATAATAAATTATGGCATACACCTTATGCAGAATTTAGATTGAAAGAATTGATAGAAATATCACGTGAGAATTATTCAACTGTCAATTATTGTCCTATTATTGAAGAAATATTGGTTCAACTTAAACCATACGAAGAAGTAAAGTATTGGTCTCCGACATTGATTAAACGCAATGGTAATTACTATGTTGTTGCATGTAACAAGGTATTGTACGAGACAATAAAAGATATTGAATTGAATGATAACCCTGCAACAATTGCAAGACTTGTTCGATTTGGTATCAACATTGATACTGATGTTGATACATTTGCATCTACTTTTAGTGCAACACTTGAACATTATGATATCAAACATATCATTGAATCGTTACAACATATCGGTGCTGATTACGTGATACTCAATCAAATGTACGGAGTCAACAAATCTTATATGTTAGAGGTTGCTAATAATCTTAAGGCAAATAAAATTAAACATACTATTAGAATTAAAGGTCCTGAATCTTTTAAAGAAGATTTACGTCAGTACACAATGCCAGTGAAGTTAAATTTTGGTATGATAAAAGCAGATGATAGTATCAAGTATTTAGGAAAAATAATTGGACTAGCCAACAGTATACCAATTGAGGTCAAATGAAACAATGTAAATTAATTATTAAAGACGAGGTCAATGTTAAAATTGAAGGCTTAGAACTTGCCGAAAGAAAAGCATTGATGAAGAAATTTGAATACGAAAAGCCTGGTGCAAGATATCTACCAAGTGTCCGGCTAGGTCGTTGGAATGGTAAAATCAGTTTCTTCAGTCTAGGCGGTAGTAGCTATGTCAATCTGTTACCGGAAATCTTACCATTGATTGATAATGCAGGATACGATATCGAATTGCAGGATTTGCGTGAGTATAGCACTACATTCAATTTCACTGAAATTAAGGAAGATACATTCAGTCATCATACATGGCCGAAAGGTCATCCTAAAGCAGGAGAACCTGTAATGTTTCGTGACTATCAGTTAACTGTAGTGAATGAATTTTTATCTAATCCTCAATCAATACAAGAGGTAGCAACGGGCGCAGGTAAAACGTTAATGACTGCCGCACTAAGTTACAGCATAGAAAATTACGGTCGCAGTATTGTTATCGTCCCTAATAAAAGTCTTGTTGTACAAACAGAAGCAGACTATATTAATCTAGGATTAGATGTTGGTGTATACTTTGGTGACAGAAAAGAATATGGTAAGACACATACTATCTGTACTTGGCAAAGTTTAGGCAATATGCTTAAGAAAACAAAAGCAGATGAAGCCGAAGTATCAATTGGTGAGTTCATTGAAGGTGTTGTATGTGTCATGGTTGACGAGGTTCACATGGCTAAGGCTGAGGTGTTGAAAGAACTATTGACCGGAGTAATGAGTCATATTCCAATTCGTTGGGGCTTGACTGGAACGATACCTAAAGCAATCTTTGAAGCACAAGCATTGTATGTGAGTATCGGTAATCTAACTAACAAACTTAGCGCAAGTGAATTACAAGAAAAAGGTGTATTGGCACAATGTCATGTAAACATTGTACAGTTGAAAGATGATGTAGAGTTTACTAACTATCAAAGTGAATTAAAACACTTGCTGGAAGATACAAAAAGATTAGATACTATGGCTCAATTGATACTAAATATCAAGGAATCGGGGAATACACTAGTATTAGTAGATAGAGTAAATGCCGGCAAAGAATTGATTAGCAGATTACCCGACGCAGTGTTTGTTTCGGGTGAAACAAACATGACTGAAAGAAAAGAGGAATACGATGAAATTGCGACCAGTACAAACAAAATTATCGTTGCGACCTACGGCGTGGCAGCGGTTGGTATCAACATACCACGAATATTCAACCTTGTTCTTATTGAACCTGGCAAGAGTTTTGTTAGGGTTATCCAGAGCATTGGCCGGGGTATTAGAAAAGCGGATGACAAAGATTTCGTGCAAATCTGGGACCTCACAAGCTCCTGCAAATTTGCCAAAAGACATTTGACGCAACGCAAGACCTTCTATAAAGAAGCAAATTACCCTTTTGATATGGAGAAGTTGACATACAAGTAAAATTGTGTTACACTACATCATATGAGAATACTAAACTTAGAATACAACGAGCACTATAATCTTGAAACACTTCCTGATGAGGTAGATGATTTACGATTTGCAATATTAGATAATAGTAATCCACAGAATGTAGATTATCATTATATTCCGTTAATCTTTTTAGAGAGTTTTAACAGCCCTGCACTTGTGTTACGTATTGGTGATAGAACAGTTAAGATGCCAGTAGACTGGCAGATACTAATCGGTGAACCTGAGATGGGTGATCTAGAAACATTACCATTGACAAGTATCAATGATAGAGGATTCAAGGCATTTGAATTCAACCCACTAAGTGCATTCAGACCTAGCTTTCAAGACATTGAGATAGTAGACATTTACCATGATGTAACTTGGTATGCACCCCGACTAAAGAACGGACAATTTCTTTGTGTCCCGATTGATGATGGACATAAACCTCGCTGTGTTTATTTTGTAAAAGAAGTTAGTAGAAATTGTGAGATAATAGATTACGATCAGGCTTTCTAATGGCAACTAAAACTCCAGTTGATGAAAAATTTGAGAAGGTAGACTTTGATTTATTCGAGGCATTAGCCGCAATGGATAAAAAAGACTATGGTTATTATGATAGATTAACTGAAGAACAACAAAAGAAATTTGTGCCATATATGATGACTCATTGGATGAGTGCTATCAAAGCAAATGCAGGCTTAAGTTCTTATTATTTGATGAACACTGACTACACTGCAAACAAACATTTGTTCAACGAGTATGTTCAGAAACATCCCAAGCTACAGTGGTTGATGCTATGTGCGGCAAGCCCTGGCTTAGGTAAACAGTTTCATCAATGGATACCTCATCTATCAGGTAAAGTAGCACAACTAAAAGAAACACCTAAAGAAAAAGATATACGTGATTACTTTACTAAAATATATCCCAAAGCAAGTGGTGCAAATTTACATGCTATTAGTGAAGAATTTGTAGCATCACAAAAGAAAAAGGTTTATCTAGCAAATGAATTCCCTCATTTGAAGATAGAAGATATTGAAACACTAGCCACAATCATAACTGACAAAGATATAACACAATATGAAAAAGACCACGGAAACGGTTGAAATTAAACATAGTTGCGAATTTTGCAAACGAGAGTTTGTAAGAGAGCGAACATTGTTTAGCCATATCTGTGAACAGAAACAGCGTTGGCAAAATCGTGACCATCTAGGCAATAGATTGGGCTTTCAGTCTTGGTTACAATTCTATGCTAAGAATAGCATGAGTAAGACCAAAAATAAAACATATGAAGAATTCATTAAGAATGCATATTACATTGCATTTGTAAAGTTTGGTAATTATTGTGCAGAAGTTAACGTTATTAATGTCGGTAGATATGTTGATTGGTTATTAAAGAACAATATTAAAATTGATAGTTGGAATAGCGATGTTACCTATACTAAATTTTTGATAGAATATCTACGACATGAAGATCCATTTGATGCAATACATCGTAGTGTTGAGACTTGTATCAATCTAGCAGAGACAGATAAAATTCAACCTCATGATATCCTACGATACGGAAATGTGAATAGAATTTGTTTGAATATCACTACTGGGAAAATTAGTCCTTGGATGCTATATTGTAGTGATAGTGGAACTAAATTTCTGGAAACATTAAATCCAGAACATGTGAAAATCGTAATCGATTATATAAATCCAGAACAATGGGCATTAAAATTTCATCGTGAACCAGACCTTAAACAACAAATCAGAGACACCCTTCGTATTGCAGGCTACTAAAGTACGTATACCTTGGAAGAAGGGTGATTCTATAACCCGATGGGATGAAACCTGCATATGGGCAATGGAACAGTTTGGGTTGCCAGGAGACAAATATAGTACTCATCCTACCGAAGAATATATGGATTTTTATTTCCAAGACGAGAAAGACGCTATACATTTTAGCTTGAGGTGGTTATAATAGTGTAATATTTCACTGACTAAATATTATACTAATGAAACCAACAATCGCACTTTTCGTAGCAGACCCAAAATGCTCAGTACAGAGTTCCAACGGAATAATCAGTTCTTTGGATTCTCAGTACAACTTCAAACTATTTTCCAAGAATGCATTAGAAAAAGACTTCTTTAAAGGAGTTGATATGATAGCTGTTCCCGGTGGGTTTGGAGATAGCGATAGCTACGAGAAACTATTTCAACACAATGGAAAACGTGTAATTGATTTTGTTAACAACGGTGGAAGATATCTGGGCATATGCATGGGCGCATACTGGGCAGGTTCACACTATTTCTCTTTACTTGACGGCGTAGATGCTGTACAATATCTCAAACGTCCTGGAACTGACACACGAAGACCACATGCAAAGAACATGCCTATCACTTGGAGAGGCGAACCAATGAAAATGTTCTGGTATGATGGATGTGCGTTAGTGGGCGATGACACAAAGTTTGAGACAGTTGCTACTTATAGTAATGGAGACGCAATGGCTATATTTCAGAACAGATTAGGATTGATTGGGTGCCACCCAGAAAGTCAACCATTCTGGTATGAAAGTTATAGCTGGATGAAAGCACATTACCATGACGGTAAACATCACAAACTTCTATTAAATTTTGCAAACGAACTAATGCAACGATGAGAGGTTTCAATCCGGCAGATGAATCTTTTGAAGAATGGGATCGTGACCGAAAAGCTAGAAGATGGAAGTATTGGGCGGCTGTACGAAAATTGAAAGCTGAATTTGATAGGAAAGATTCTAGCTTATTGTTTAATCAATGGATGTTACAAACATTTGGAATTAGAATCATTTATTCTAATGAGGGCCACCTAACTGAAACCTATGAAGTTGTTGACGAAAAGAAATATCTATTCTTTGTTTTAAAATATCTATGAAAATATTTTTACCAATCATTTTATGTTTGCAAGGTTGTACTGTACTTGCTATCGCTGATGCTGCCGGTACTACCGCAGTTTATGCAATAAAGACTACAGTTAATACGATTGATGCCATTACACCTGACATTGTTAATAAAAAGAAATGAAACATATATACGATGCGGCTAATGCGGCAAGTGCATATAACAGACTTAAATTAGAAGAACAAATAGCTGAGGACAAAGCTAGAGAATTATCTGAGCAAATGGACTTTGATATTATGAAAGACTTATTGATTGATTCAGGTTGGTACACTGTTGAGTTACTAACATTAGGAAGTATAGAAAAATCAATTGAACTTAGAGATTGGGTAACAAAAAATTGTAAAAGAGGTTTTTTATCCAGAGGAAAAACATTTATATTCAAGTCTAAAAAAGAGGCTGAATGGTTTAGCCTGAGGTGGCTATGATTAAGAAAAAGCAAATGACTAATAAGTTATACGGAGCTAACGGTGGCTGGGCCGCATACCGTAGTGTTAACTATGTAGGCATAGGATATGCCTACGACATGCCCTATCATCAGATTGACCCCATAGTATCACCGAATGAATGGAACAAAATGACTGCTTGGTGTGTTAACATATTTGGACCAAGCGGCACACCCGGCGCTCCTGGAGTATGGACTCCCGGAGATAGATGGTATGCAAACAATGCTAAGTTTTGGTTTAGAGACAAACCAGATTGTGAATGGTTTTTGCTGAGGTGGCAATGACGGAAACTACCACGCTAACACAGGAAGACTTTTGCCGTCACAAGCCTCAATGTAGGCGCAACAAATGGATTTATGCTACTGTACCTGATTATCAAACTTATTTTAAAGCAAGTCACTGGTTGCGTGAAGAACGCAAGCATCCGCGGATCTTTGTAGAAGGCGGAGAAGGTGATGCATTTAGATTCAAGTTCTTGTGTGAACAAGAGTATATTTTATTTGTGTTGAGGTGGCAATGAGACATACTATAACACTACCACTTAGATCCCATAATAAAGAAACTCCAGCACAGTGGGCTAGAGAACATTGTAAGAGTTATCTTAGTGAAACTTGGCATTGGGACGTTGAAGATGAGGGTAGGTCAGAAGCGGATTATCATTTTGGTGACAACAAAGATGCATTTTGGTTTAGGATGCGCTGGGAATAAGATGGCTATAACTATCAAACTTAAAAATGGATTAGATGCATGGGAAGAACGATGGCTAGTAAAAAATATTGGGCCTAGATTGCATTATATTCATAACAGTATCGGTGGACAGGGCTGGTTAGCAAAACAACAATGGGATCCGGGAGTATCTAATAGATATTGGACTCTTACATTTGAAAATGAAAGCTATGCTAGTTTCTTTTTAATAAAATTTCCACAATGATAACTGTAACTTTAATAGATAAACAACCCAACGAGATTATGGAAATAGTACGTGAGTTGCGTAGTAAAGGATATCTTCAAGGTATTGAATTTGATTTTGAATATCATAAGCCCGTTTTTAATGACTGGAGTGGAGATAACGTGTACAATAGATACACTGTATTCAAATTCTATAAAGAATCACTTGCAACCTGGTTTACACTAAAATATCAATAATGGCAATATCCACAACAAACGCATACACTTATATTTCACCTATTATCCAGGCGCCAAACTTTGACCGCAGTGAAGTAACTACGTCTGGTAGTAAGACCATTTATAAAATTGATTATCGCCATCACAAAGGTTATCCTAATGAACATATTAAATGGTGTCGTAGAAATATGGGGCATCGTGGTTCAGGCTGGGACTTTATGTGGATAAGTGAATTATTAATAATTGAGGTATGGGACGATAAGTTAAAATTTATGTATGAGATGTGGAAAAACTAATGGAACTAACTCAAAAGAAATATATCTATCCTGGCTCAGCTACCACATTCTATACTGTGAGTTGGGTTCGCAGTATTGAACACACCAACAAAGATATGCAGAAGTGGTGTAAGAAAACATTCGGCAAGCCTGGATACAATGAAAAGTTAGAAGCAGTTCGTTGGACTGATAATATTGATGATTCAAACAGTATAACTTTTTTACAAGAATCAGACTTTATGATGTTTCTATTAAGGTGGCAATAATATGGCAAACGATGTGATGATTGACATTGAAAGTTTGAACACAACACCTGATTGTGTTATACTTACTATCGGTGCTGTACGATTCGATCCTAAAGGCTCTGGTGTAGTAGAACGATTAGAACTACGACCTACTATTGAGGATCAAACTGAAATCTACAACCGTAGTATCAATGAAGATACATTGCGTTGGTGGAGTACTCAAAGTGTGGCTGCACAAGAAGAAGCTATGGGAGATTCTGGACGTGAATCATTATCTGACTGTATGGAGAAACTATATAAGTTTTGTTGGAACCGTCGTGCTGTGTGGTCGCATGGTGCACCTTTTGACGTTGTTGTCATGGAGTCAGCACTAAGACAAACATCAACTAGACCTAATCCAATACCCTGGGCTTTCTATACAGTAAGAGATACACGAACATTATTTGATATTACTGGAGTAAGTCTAAAAGACGGTGGACATGTTACAAGTCACAAGGCAGTAGAAGATGCTGAACGGCAGGCTATTGTTGTACAGAAAGCATATATGAAATTAATAAAAGCAGGATTAGTGGAGAGTAAAAAATGATATTAGTAACAGGCGGTGCTGGGTTCATTGGTTTGAACTTTGTCAAATACTTATTAGAAAAGAAAAAAGATATATTTGTCATTGACAAATTAACCTATGCAAGCAATCCAGAAGCATTGAAGAAGTTATCAGTTAACTATGCAGTTATTGATATTGCAGACGAACATTCTTTAAAAGAATTAGATAGATTTTCTTTTACAGAAGTTTATCACTTTGCCGCAGAAAGTCACGTAGACAATTCAATAAACGATGTTCAACCTTTTGTAAAATCAAACATTCACGGTACTATCAATCTATTGAATTATTTCCGTAATAAAAATGTTAAGTTCATACATATCTCAACTGATGAAGTATTTGGAGAAGTTGCAGAGCCATATAAGTTCAATGAACAATCACAAATTGATCCTCATAATCCATACTCTGCTAGTAAGGCAAGTGCTGAACATTTTGTAACCGCGTTTAAAAACACATACGGTATGAAGGGTGTTATTATTAATAGCAGTAATAACTATGGACCATATCAACACACTGAAAAGATGATTCCCAAAACAATCTCTAATATTTTACAGAATAAAAGTATTCCGGTGTATGGTCAGGGTTTACAGGTTCGTGATTGGATTTATGTAGAAGATACATGTGATGCAATTTATAAAATTTCTCAGCTAGACAACAAGCAAGATAGATACTGTATTGGTGGCGATTGTGAAATCAAAAACATTGATTTGGTTAAACAAATATTGAATTTGATGGAATCAAGTACTGATTTAATTACATACGTAAATGATAGACCGGGACATGATATGAGATATAGTACTGATATCAGTTTAGTATTACGTGACACAGATTGGAATGTATCACATTCATTAGGTGTAGGTTTGAAAAAAACAATAGAATGGTATAAAAATGAAAATAGGATTTAATTGTAGCAGTTTTGATTTGTTTCATGCCGGACATGTAACAATGTTAAAGATGGAAAAAGAATTGTGCGACTATTTAATAGTTGCACTACAAGTTGATCCCACAATTGATAGACCGGGTGTTAAAAACAAACCATGTCAAAGTGTATATGAACGCTATGTGCAATTGCAGGCATGTAAGTATGTTGATGAGATTTTGGTATACTCAACTGAATACGATTTACTACAAATGTTAATGACCCAAACTATTAATATTCGTTTCCTAAGTGAAGAATATCTCAATAGAGATTTTACCGGAAAGCAATATTGTATTGACAATAGCATTGAATTGCATTATCATAAGAGACAACACAATTACAGTTCTAGTGAATTGCGTAAGCGTGTTTATGAATTGGAAAAACAAAAAGACACAAGTGCAAATGCACCGGCTCAGCATAGCCCAGAAATTATAGAAAGATATAAAGGACAACTATGATAGTACTTATTGGACATGGATATATCGGTAAAGCGATACAAAAAGAATTACAAGCACAAAATTTAGAACACACATGGATTAGACATACTGATCCTGTTCCACCTGGCAAACGAGCAATCATTAATGCTACCGGGTTTACTGGTGTGCCTAACGTGGATGCGTGTGAGATTTACAAACAAGAAACAATTGATGGCAATGTGTTGTATCCATTGTTCTTAGAACAAACTGAGAAATGTCCCATTGTACATATCAGCAGTGGCTGTGTATATACCGGGTATGAAAAGCATTACACTGAATTAGATGAACCTAACTTCAACTTTAATAATGGTAGTTTCTATAGCGGTAGTAAAGCACTAGAACAAAAACTATTAGAGCCCTATATGAATAAGAGTTATCTATTGCGTATTCGCATGCCATTCAGCGATGACCATGACCCCAAGAATTTGTTCAGTAAGTTAGCACGTTACGACAAACTTATTGATTATGAAAACAGTTTAAGTTATGTTCCTGATGTTGCTAAAGTTGCAGTTGAGTTTGCAAACAATTATAAGACAATACCAAAAGGATTGTATAATGTTTGCAATCATGGCTCGGCGACAACAAAAGAGTTAGCAGATAAACTTGGTTTAAAGAAAGAATGGTTTACTAAAGAAGAATTTGCAAAAGCAGTAGTTGCACCGCGTAGTAATTGTGTGTTAAACACTGTTAAACTAGAATCTGTTTTTCCAATTCAAAGCCTTGAATCAGCACTAAACGTTTGCATACCAAAATATAATGAAGTTTCAGTCTGATATTGATATTGACTTCGGGAACAGAGATAATATTTTACAATATATATCTCATGTTCCTGCGGCAATGCGTAGAGCAAACCCTATTCGTAAACATGCAACAGGTATCTATGTAACAGAAGTTCCATACGATGCATTACTTGACATGGCTAATATAGACTATAGTGAAGCAGACCAACGAGGGTATCTCAAACTAGACTTTTTGAATGTTCATGTATATGATAAAGTACGTGACGAACAGCATCTAATTGAATTGATGCGTGAACCTAATTGGGATAAACTAAATGACAAAACATTCGTGGAACAATTAATTCACTTGAGCAATCATTATTATAGTATGCAAAAGATGTTAGAACCTATCAATAGCATACCGAGACTTGCTATGATGCTAGCAATCATTCGACCTGCTAAAAAGCATTTAATTGGATTATCTTGGAAAGAAGTTGCGGAGACAGTGTGGGAGAAGAATATTGATGGGTATAGCTTTAAGAAAAGTCATGCTATTGCCTACGCACACTTGGTAGTTGTTCATATGAACTTATTAGAAGAATTAGGACATTCTCTTAACGAGAGTAATTGATTTTCTTTTTGATTTTCTTTTGGCCAGTTCTAATATACTGCATATCGGGCCATGAACTACAGTGAGACTTTTGTTATTGAATGTTCTAAGATAGGGTTTGAACATGATCCATTCTTCTTTTAAGAACATATTGATGGGTACTAATCGATTACTTTCCCACCACCATGTATCACCTAATTCTAAGAACTTTTCCCTAAGAATGTTATCAACTATCGCCCCGTAATCATAGATAGTTGTGACTATTTCATCACGATTTTGTACTATTCCAACGTAATCTTGTCCTGCGTAGGAACAAATGGTTATGAAGGGGTGATTTTTAGTTAGTTTGTTGAAGAATTCGTTTTGAATCATTATTTTAGTGTTCTCGGATTTATTTATCATATTTGGTTGCCCAATGTATTTAAATTTAATAAATATAGTAAAGGACCAATATTTTGTATTCTACCTCAGTAAACTATTATATCCCCCGACAAACTGTAGTATTGTATTCAGGATCCTCACCTAGGAGATATCAAACCGTGTATGCTAAAAATCTAAAAATCCACAAAGGAATTGACAATCAACTGCAATTTCAGTTTTTAAATCAAGACCAAAAACCCGTTGATATCACAGGAAAGACAATTAATTGCAGATTAATGAGTTATGATGGATCAGAAGTTATACTACAGAAAGCATTAACACTATTATATCCTTTGACTGGGATTGCAACATTACAGGTACTTTCCAGTGAAACATTAGAAATGGATGCAACATTGTGTTATTATTCGTTGACTATTCCGGAAAGTACATTTGAGTATCCAGTATTTGTGGATGATAGTGCAGGTGGCAGAGGTGTTATTGACATAGTTAATAGTGTATTACCAAAGTATCTACCCTCTGAGCAATTGGATATACCTGTACATACTACACCAACTGAACAAGCTCCGGTAACATTCTATAGCTCACCTTACACACCAAATGATGTATCATTCTTTACGTTCCAAACACAACTTACTGATTATATGGGTACACTGCGAATACAAGGATCTGTATCCGGTAACGATACTGAATGGTTTTACATCAGCGATGAAGTATCTTATTCTGGTTATACAAGCACTGACTATATCAATGTGGAAGGGTATTTCCCTCGTTTGCGTGTAGAGTTCTATAGTTCGGGCGGAACAATTAACCAGATTTTAGTAAGATAAGTAACCATCATTCTTGTAATATGAATGACATTGTGTTATACTAACACAGATGTTTGATATACTCTCAATAATACCCGGTCGTAAGAAACAAACAAGTGGTGGTTGGACTAGTTTCAACGCAATTTGTTGTTCCCATCGTGGGCATAGGCCTGATGATAGATTCAGAGGTGGTATTAAGTTTGATGGACAAACTAACTGGGTATACCATTGCTTTAACTGTAGCTATAGTTGCAGTTTTACTTTGGGAAGAGTTATTTCTGAAAGAGCAAAACAATTCTTATTGTGGTGTGGTGTTGACATAGAACAGATTCAACTTTGGAGTCTTGAAAGTTTACGCAACAAAGACTTTTTAGATTTTACATATACCAAAAAGGTTCGTGAAACAATTTCGTTTAAAGCAAGAGAATTACCTGACGGTGAATTGTTAGATAGCAATAATCCTAATCATAGTGTATTCTTACAATATCTACAAAACAGAAAGATTGATAAAACAATATTACCCTTTGTAGTCACACCCAATGATAAGGGCAGACAATCAAATCGAATTGTTATCCCCTATACATATAAGGGAAAAACTGTAGGTCATACGAGCAGATTTTTAGATAACAGAATTCCTAAGTATATCAATGACCAAGAAGCAGGATATGTATTTGGATATGATTTTCAGAAACCAGAATGGCAAGCATGTATCGTAGTTGAAGGTATTTTTGATGCATTGAGCATTCATGGTTGTGCTTTAACACATAATACAATATCAACAGAACAAGCACAATTGCTAGCACAATTGAATAAGAAAATAATCGTTGTACCCGATCGTGATGCGACTGGTCTGGAGATATGTGACAAAGCATTAGAGTTTGGGTATAGTGTTAGTTTACCTGATTGGGATAGCTCAGTTAAAGATGTGAATGATGCAGTGGTAAAATATGGTAGATTGCCTACTTTACTAAGTATATTAGAAAATGCTACAATGAGTAAAATTAAAATAGAAATGCAAAAGCGTAAATTATTAAAGGCCATAGAATGACTTATCCCAAGATTCATCGTGTGGTTACAGGTCACAACAATGAGGGTAAATCAATAATAACTTCAAATGGAACTTTGCCTAATGTTTTTGATTTAGATATTATTCCAGGTCTTGTATTACACGAAGTATGGAATACTACAGAAATGCCAGCAATAATTGATAATAGGATTGATCCTACAAACAGCCCATTAAAATTTGAACCTCCAAAAAATGGTACAAGAATTAGATTTGCTGATATTCCACCTGAGACTACAGAATTTAGATTTTTAAAACCACATCCCTTAATGCATGTCACTGAATCAATTGATTATAGTATCGTGATGGAAGGAGAGATTACATTAGTATTAGATGATTCAGAAGTTGATTTACAAAAAGGGGCAGTTGTAATACAACGAGGTACTAACCATGCATGGGCTAATAGGTCATCAAATGTATGTCGTATGTTATATATTTTGATTGATGGTCAATATGACACATCAATAAACAAAGGAAATTGAATTGCAAAAGGAATATAACGTAGAGATTCAAAAACTCTTTTTACAAATGATTCTGACAAATGCAGAATTGTATACAAGGGTAATGAATATTATGAATGCTCAGAACTTTGACAAGTCTTTAAGACCTGTTGCAGAGTTTATGATAGAATATAGTGAGAAGTATAGTTTACTACCCGATAGTAAACAAATTGTAGCGACCACAGGTGTTCAACTTGATATGGTTGAAGATTTCGGTGATAAACATACTGAATGGTTCTTAGAAGAATTTGAATCATTTACTAAAAGACAAGAATTAGAACGAGCAATCCTCAAAGCAGCCGATTTGTTAGAGAAGGGTGACTTTGGTCCCGTCGAGAAACTAATCAAAGAAGCAGTGCAGATTAGTTTACAACGAGATATGGGTACAGATTACTTTGCTGACCCTAAAGGACGATTGCACAAATACTTTAATGCAGGTGGACAACAAAGCACAGGCTGGCCGCAACTTGATAGGTTGTTGTATGGTGGCTTTAGTCGAGGTGAATTGAATATCTTTGCAGGTGGTTCAGGTTCAGGTAAATCATTGGTGATGATGAACATTGCACTGAATTGGTTAGGTATGGGATTGAGTGGCGTTTATATCTCATTGGAACTCTCAGAAGAATTGACTTCACTTAGAACTGATGCGATGTTGACTATGATGAGTACCAGAGACATTCGTAAAGATATTGATAATACTGAACTTAAAGTTAAATTAGCAGGTAAGAAATCAGGTGACTATCGTGTTAAAGGATTGCCCGCACAAAGCAATGTTAACGATATTCGTAGTTACTTGAAAGAAGTACAGATACAAACAGGTATCAAAGTTGACTTTGTGATGATTGACTATCTGGATCTAGTAATGCCCGTGTCTGTTAAAGTAAATCCTAACGACCAGTTTATTAAAGACAAGTATGTGTCAGAAGAATTGCGTAACCTATCCAAAGAATTAGGTGTATTAATGGTTACTGCAAGTCAGTTGAATCGTAGTGCAGTTGAAGAAATTGAGTTTGACCATAGTCATATTGCAGGTGGTATCAGTAAGATTAATACAGCAGATAACGTATTTGGTATCTTTACAAGTCGTAGTATGCGTGAACGCGGTAAGTATCAGATTCAGTGTATGAAAAGTCGTAGTTCGACTGGTGTAGGTCAAAAAATTGACTTGGAATATAACGTAGAAACCATGAGAATTACAGACGAGGATCCTGAGGGTCATGGAGATCAGCAAATGAAGTATCGTCCTGCCCCTAGTCCTAACGAGATTATGAATCAATTAAAGCCCCAGTCAACTGTGGTTGGGGAAAATATCTATATTCCTGAAGAAACTAAACGGGTAGTTGCAGACGTGCAGGGTAGCAAATTAAAAGCACTACTTAACAATCTCAAAAATTGATAAATACTATTAGGATCTATACCAAAAATGCAACGAAAAACTCGCAGTCTTTTAGAAGAATTAGAAGCAATTGGCAATAATCGTGATACGTCACATATTATTGAAAGCCGTGCCCACAATATTATTACCAGTGCAATTAATTTATTAGAAATGATTAATAAGCATTATGACGGTGAAAAGGCTCAAATTTTAGAGAGAAAATTGCTAAGTGCAATTAAAGCACGTGACCAAGGTAGATTCTCAAAAAGTTTGAGGAAAAAAGATAATGAGAGCGAGTGAATTTATATTAGATGAGGGTAATGCTAGCCGCCGTAAACAAGCTAGTATGAACGCTAAAAGACGCAATGCTAACGCTCAAAGGTCCAATCTAGCCCCTACAACTTCAGCTCCAACAGCGCCTACAAACATGCAGTCTGCTAGCAATGCAACAACTACCATGGCTGCAGGTAACGGTTCATATCAGGTGCCCGGAAGAGTTATTCCACCGTCCCCTTATACTGCCTCTACACAAGCACAAACAACTCCAACACAAACCACTCCATCAACTTCATCACAGGCACAAACTACCCCAACACAAACAACCCCAACACAAACTACCCCAACGACTGCATCACAGACACAAACAGGTCCTACAGCCGCAAAATATAGCTGGTTTAAAAACCCAGCACAATCAATGGTGCAACGCAGAGCAATACAAATCTTTAGTAAGAAGTTTATTAATCAAATAAAACATAATGAAATGATTGCACAAACACATGGTAAACCGTTTGACCTTGGTGGATTTGTGGACGGATATTTAGTGACAAATAAGTGGAATGACGGGGCATATCAGAAAGAGTTACAACAAGCGGTTGCGAGTAAGAGTTATGACAAAGTTGCTAAAGTAATGGCAACTATTGGACAAGCAAATACTCAAGCATATTCATTTAATGGTTCAAAAGAAACAGTAGGTTCTTCAACTGCACATGATCCGTTATCAATGGATCAACAGGCTAGATTAGCATATAATCGCGGAACAGCTTCACCTATAGTACCGTAATAATATAGACTCATAAAGCCCGCTTTTATTGCGGGCTTTTTTACCTCTATAAATAGTGTATGTCGTTAAAAATAAGATGCTATACCCTGTTTGATATTACAAAAACAGGCATTACAAATAGAAGAAATACACCTGTTCCAGTAGATGAAAAGATATCACTGTGGGAAAAGCAAAGAAATACGCAATGCAATTTTGATACAATTATCCAAGTAATTTCATTACGTAGTTTACCTGAAGATATTACTGATCCACATAAAGATGAAATATCATTAACTGATACGGAAAAATTTGGATTTTTATTAGAATCAGAAACACCTTGTCCGGTCTGGACGTTTGATTTTACTGTGATGTTTGGAAGTGTATTTAATAATGGAACTGAAGAATTGGGACATTTATTTACAGATTGTGATGGTGTACCAATGATACATATTGGAACAGAATTAAATAAGTTGCCGACATTTTTAGATGTTAGTCCTGAATTAAGAAATATATATTTTGAGGTAATTGAGCATGGGTAATAAAAATGATAAATTATTCTCTATCTTAGCTAAAATGCTTAGTAAAGAGAAACTGTCAAAATTAGAAAAAGAAATTGTTTATCAGGATTCGGCTGGTGTTTATCATTTATATGGAGAATATTCTATAAAAAAGAATGATATGGGATATGTAATGAGCAAGAATAAAACTCACACTACCTATACATTTGCTGAATTAAAGAACGCTGTCACTTGGATTACATTAGATAAAACAAATTCTGTAACTGATGCTAACCGTGTACTTTATTTGGACAGCATATTATACGGGACAATTGAGAACCTAAAAGTTCGTCAAAAACTTAGTAAAACCATTAAAAACTTGGAAACTAAGACTATCGTCATTGCTAAAATGAACGAAGATATGCTAAAGAAACAGCATTTATTGGATGAATTAGAGAAGTTTGTAGAGAAAGCCAATGCTTGGCAGCACAAACAATTTGCACTAAACTCCGCAAAATAATTAAACCAATGATAAATATATTATCAGTACTCTAGGAAAAACTATGAAACTAACCGAATTTAACGCTAAACCAACTTCAGTCGCTAAACAAGCACTGAAAGAACACTTCAACACATCCTTCAATGTTGATAAGCTAGGTCTTTATGAGACCAAGAATATGCTTAAGAAAGTCAAAGGATTGATGTCAGAAGCTAAACAAAAATCAATGAGCGGAGAGCAAAATCCTGCTTACTTGAAACTTGTATTCATGGAACAAGCATTAACACATCACTATGGTGATTTGAAATCACTTCCAATGTATAATCCACGAATTGTAGTCGAGAACGAAGAAGTTGAAAAATCTCAAGTTGTTCTAGCCGCACAAGAAATGGTTGATTCAATGCAGAAGATGATTGAACAAGTTAGTGATATGCTAGTAAAAGAATTACCAGCAGTTGTTGACGGTGTTAACAGCGAGTTTGGTACAAGTGAAGGTGAACAATTTAGTAGCCAAGTATCAGAGGCATTGACTTCATTACAAGCCGCACTAACACAATCTAAGACAGGTCTACAAGGCGCATTAGGCGTTGTGACAGGTCAAGATGGTGGCTTTGGCATGGGTGATGAGATGGGCGCTGGTATGGATGATGGCATGGGTGCAGATCCAATAGCAGGCGGCGATGAAATGGCTCCTGACATGGGTGGAGAAGAAATGGGTGCTGACGCAATGGCAGCTCCTGAGATGCCTGAAGAAGAACCAGAAGAACCTGTTCCGGCAGTAGGCAGAGCCAAGCGTTAAACATGCGCTTATTTGAATTCAGTGATGCAGATCCTTTGCGTGTAAAGTTGGTTGCAGTAGCTAGCCAACTTTCTACACAAACTGAACCTATGACCGCTGACGAATTCTTAACTGTGTTGAATAAAAACGGGATCTCATTAGACAAAAGAGATTTGTTTGACATTGTTGAAAAAGAACCATTAAAAAATATCATTGCAGATGTTAGTGATGATAAAGTTATTTTCAGAGGCCAAGAAAATGATTTAGAAGGACAAGAACAAGGTCCTGACGAAAATGAAAAGATTCGTCAACAAATGGCTAACAAACAAGTCAAGTAACCAAATACAGTTGACAGTTGGATTATAATTCACTATAATCGACTATAATGTATAACCCCAACAAATTTAAATACGAAGCAATCAAGCGCATTGATACACCAGAAGGTCGTAGATATGCAACGCCCGATGGAAATAAGCTACCATCAGTCACTACAATACTAGATGCTACTAAATCAGAAGAATCTAAAAAAGCATTGATGGAGTGGCGTAAACGAGTTGGTGCTCAAAAAGCACAAGAGATAACTACTGAAGCCGCAGGTCGCGGAACACGTATGCACAAGTGGCTTGAAGATTACATCAAAACAGGCGAGATAGGTACACCCGGCAGTAATCCATATTCAATACAGAGTCATGCAATGGCATCAAGCATCATTGCACAAGGACTATCTAAATGTAATGAATACTGGGGTACAGAAGTTCCTTTGTATTTCCCCTCAATATATGCTGGTACTACTGATTTATGTGGGATACATGATAATGCAGAAGCAATCATGGATCACAAGCAGACAAATAAGCCCAAGAAACGTGAGTGGATTGATGATTACTTTGTTCAATTGACTGCGTATGCTAATGCACATAATGAAGTACACGGGACAAAGATACGCAAAGGTGTTATTTTCATGTGTTCAGCAGCCAATGAATATCAGGAATTCATTGTTGAGGGTGCTGAATTTGACAAGTACACAGACATGTGGTTCAAACGATGTGAGCAGTTCTATACGAAGTTCCTGTAAATCGTGATAAATAGTTTAATCAACCGAAGATTAAACTATGGCCATCGTACAAATAAGCAAAATAATTCACAGAGTAGGTGCAAATGTAGATTTGCCTCAATTAGACACGGGGGAAATTGGATTTGCATCAGACGCACAAAAAGTCTATATAGGAAACGATCCTGTATTAGTTCCTGTTGCTGAGAATGAAATGACAACTCAGACTGAAATTCTTACTGAAGTTTCAGAAATACCTTTTACACAAATTGCAGGATCAAGCAATACATTTGTAAGTTTAAATGATCCGAGAACAGGTCAAATTTTAGTATTTGATGGCAATGCATCAGTTGCTAATAGTGTAGTTAATTGGACTGGCGCAAATGTTGGACCAACTGCAAACATTAAAATAAAATTAGGTGATGCAGCCAATATTTCAATACTAGGTGGGATGAGCGGTGGGTTACTTTCAACAGATGGTCAAGGTAACTTAACTTGGACTACATCATCAGGTGGCGGTACAACATTACCCGCACAATCTACACACAATGGACAGTTCTTAACTACTAACGGCACAGCATTAAGTTGGGGTACTCCTAATAATATAGCAAATGCTACGTATGCAAATAGTTCAGGTACTGCAACAACTGCCACTAAAGCAGGTACAGTAACTTCTAATGCACAGGCTAACATTACTAGTTTGGGTACATTAACTGGCTTGACTGTATCAGGTACTGCAACAGTAGGTAAGATGTTAATCTCTGCCGGTGGAACTCCACCTACACATAGCTATGGTGCTGCCGGAGACACAGTAGGAACAATAGCATTTGACAATATGTATATGTATTATTGCAGAAGTAACTACGTTGATAATGTAACTGACATTTGGACTAGAGTCTTATTAGACGATACCTCCTTCTAATACCCAAAAAAAGATAAATACAATGTTCGCTCTTGAATGAGAGTTTACGCAGTAAGCCACTGCGTAGGCCTAGAACGCCCATAATATAAAGGAAAAATAAAATGGCAGCTAATCTAAACAAAAAATATTTTGGTAACCGTAACATTGGTACCGGCGGTGACCAGACTACTGGTAATCAATCAAACAGTCAAAATTATAGTGATGACAGAATTGGTGGCGAAGGCATTGCTAGTATCAACTGGTCAACACTTGGTTCATTCCAAGGCAACAGTAACGTTCAAGTGTTGACAGCACTAACAGCACTGCCAGCTCCGACAATTCCAGGCGGTGTACAAGCAACTTACACTGCACAATTTGAAGTTGAAAGCGTAGGAACTGGTGCAGGCAAAACTAACTTAGCAGTTGGCGACACATTTGGTGTGGCAAGTGTACCAGGAATGATTGCTAAAGTTACTGACTTGTCAGGTGCTAATGCTGTGTTCTCAGTAATAGCAACCGGTGCGGCTCGGGGTGATGCTCTAGCACTTGCAGACATTCCAAAAGATACAGTTGGTATTACTTTAACTAAAATTGCAGGATCAGGTACAGCGTCAACATTCTTAGTTGACATTGCATTCCGTGTTAAAGAATCTACAGTAACTATTACTGAAAAAGGATCTGGTTATACAGGTAATGAAACATTTACATTTACTAAGCCAGGTACAACAAATGGTACAGTACCAGCAGGTACAATCGTATTGACTACAGACAACGGTATTCCTTACAGTGCCGGTAATCAAGAAAATGCTATCATCCCTTACGCATATGTAACAGGTGGAAGTCGCCAAGTAGCTGATATTATTCGTCAAGTTGGTGCACGCCGTTACAAGGTTAAAACAGCAGACGGTGTTATGACTTGTTCACTAGTAACTGATGGTGTTGCAAACGCAGCCGGTGAAATGGACTTAACTGCTTTTGACAGTGCCGGTGGGGAATATTGGGTTAAGAAACTAGGTGGTCATCGTTGCACAGTTGTTCGCAAAGCATCTAACGGTGGTACTCAGTTTGCTACAGATTCAAGTGTTCCATGGACATTTGGTGCCCCAGTAAACGGTGTCTCTGTATCTATAACTAACGCTTAAGGAAAAATAAAATGGCAAAAAGTTTAAATAAAAAATATTTTGGTAATCGTAACATCGGTACTGGTGGCGACCAAACAACAGGTGGTTTATCAAACAGTCAAAACTACAGTGATGACCGCATTGGTGGTGAAGGTGTAGCAAGTGTTACAATCAATACAGAAGGTACATATACTTCTGCGTTGCCCACAGTAACATTCAGCGATCCTGATTTAGTAGGTATTGGTGCAGTACGTGCTACTGGTATAGTACACGGTCATGCATTGACTGCTGTTGCTACAGCGGCTGGTACTGGCTATCATTTAGCTGATGTATTGACATTACCAACAGGTACTGGTGTAGTTACACCGGCAACATTCAGTGTTACTGGTTTAACAGTAGTAGGTATCACACTCAACAACGGTGGTTCAGCAAACGATGTGGGCGACGAGTTTACATTTGCTATTGCTGGTTTTGCAACTCCATTAAGAGTTCGTGTAACAGCCTCAACTACAGGTACAGCCACAGCAGTTTCTATTGTTAACGGTGGTGTGTGGACAAGTGGTGCATTACCGAGCAATACAATTGGTATGACTAAGACTCAAGTTGCAGCCGGTTCAGACTATAACGGTATTAATTTACAAGTTAACATCACTGCATGGGGAGTTTCTACTGTTGCGGTTGCTGAACAAGGTGACTATACTAGTGTCTCTAGTGGAGCAAAATCAACAACAGTTGCACCAACAGGTGGTACAGGTGCTACCTTGACTATCACGTATGGTGTTAGTGGCGTAGAAATGAGTGAGACGGGTTCCGGGTATTCGACAGTTTCTGATGCGGCTCCTACATTCAGTGGTGGCACGGCAGCAGGAACTTCTGTGTTAACTACAGATAATGGTATCCCTTACAGTGCAGGTAATCAAGAAAATGCTATTACCATTTATGCTGATACTGATGACAATGGATCTAAAATTGGTGACATTATTCGTCAAGTTGGTGCACGAAGATTCAAAGTTAAAACAGCAGATGGTATTGCAATTTGCCAATTAAAAGGATCAGCGGTATCTGCAATTGGCGAAATGACTATCACTGCTACTGATAGTGCAGGTGGCACATATTTTGTAACAAAACTAAATGGTCGTAAGGCTACTGTTACTAGAGGTACTGGCACACAATTTGCTACTGATTCAGCAGTACAATGGACATTTGGTTCAGCAACATTGAACACAACTGTTAAAATTGCTAACACTTAATATTATTAAGCATCAACAAAAAAGCCGCATTATGCGGCTTTTTTTATTAGTTTCTGTAGTTTGTCTTGTACTACATCAAAGTTCACTGTGTTAAACAGTCCAGGATGTAATGGCTTAGGATAGTGTTTACTGTCAGTCCAAGCATACCCGCAATGTTCTTCATTCAATACTGGAATAAACTCTTTGTCTACTTTACAAAAGAATGTATGATATGTGAATGTGTTGTTAATAAATTTTTGTATTGGAACTAGTTTAGCATTCTTTGGAAAGAAACCTACTTCTTCTAAACATTCTCTTTCAACACCTTCAAGTAATGTTTCATTTGCTTCAATTTTTCCACCCGGTATACCCCAATTACCTGGATTTTTATTATCATTTCTAAGTAGATAAAGAAATCTTTGTGTATCACTTGCGTAAAAAAAGATTCCTGCTGAGGTATTGTCTTTCATACTATGATTTATCACAGTTAGATGACTATAGAAAAATCTCCGGCTTCATAATAACCTTCGTATGACTTAACCCACATGCCATCGGTATATCTATATTGAACACTGCTAGTTAAATTGGTTACATATTCAGTTGTGGTTGTATTTCTACTATCAAAATCAACTTGCCATTTTTGTGTGCTACTGTTATATTGTATAATATCATTTGCATACGCAACAACATCTCCCCAAGCAAGAGCAGGAACTTCATTGTCAATATTACCTATATCATCTACTAACAAATATCTTTGTCCATTAACAGGAGCCGGTAGTCCATGATTGGGTCCTTTTGTTTGCGGATTGATGATACTAGTTACTGGATCTAATGTATTCTGTGGCAGTGTATCAGTATCGATATCAAATAATAATATTCTATCATCTGTTGGATTTATAGAAATAGTACCTACAATATCAGTATCCATATATGGATTTTCTAACCATATTTGTGAAATTCCATTTGTTACAGTACCGTATACATTTAAAAAAGCAGACCAATAAATTGAACTATCTGCATTTTCATTTAGTTGCATAGATAAATTGATTCCATCTATCGGAGTGCCAGCAGGTAAAATTTGTAGTGTATCACCTAATAATAAAAGTTTATAACCATATGGTGTAATTTTAGGCCTTGTTCCTAATAGTAAATCACTATCTTGCATATCTGTTAGTGCAGAACCTTTAAATATACTAGCAACAATTTTCTGAATTACTCCCAATTTCTTAATCTTGGCTGGACCACTTATCCATATAGGCATGTGAAATTTCCAACTCATAATATCAACTGGATTACCTGACCCTTGGGGTATAGTACGACTACTAAAAGTTAACCCATCTTGGTAAACAACTGATAATGAAGTCCAATCAATAAAGTTATCTGTACTTTGAATTTCTAATGCAGGGTTGAATAGTACACCTAACTGCTCAATTAATTCTAATTTTTGATTATAGTTTGTAGTCCAAAAATCTACATTGACACTTAGTTTATATGGTACAGGCATTAGTCTTTCAACAGTATATGCTTGTCCTTGTGTTTGCTCAAATTGTCCGGTGTCTTGATTGAATGTACGTTGTCTGATTGACAATTTATCTACAAAATAAGGATCTTGTGTTCTACTTTGGTCATATTCTAACCCAGTGATATTATATGTAATTAACGGTGCACTTGGTAAACTACTTGCACTATTATTACTTATTTGCGCCTGTGCCATTCTACTAGCATCACCATATTGAATTGGTACACGGATTAGAATGTCATTACCTGCAGGGTCTTTACCTTTAGTTACTTGCCAGTCACTGAAAATTCTTGCAAACTGAATTAAAAATCTACGTATCTGATTATCAAAGAAAAACTGTGCCATTATAAACCTTAATCTGTTTGTATTTTTAATATCTGTGAAAGTGATTGACGTTCTGGTATTGTTGTAACTCCGTCACTTAATGTGGTTACATTGGTATTGTTAATGAAAGATGCTCTCATTGTTGCATCATCATTTCCTAATGCTGATCCAGTTCTAACGTTTTCACTAATCTTAACCCACAAGCTACCATCCCATCGGAATAATTGTTGCGGTAAATAATCTGTTCTTAGGAAGTAATCACCTTTAATTGGGCTAGAAGGGAATGTAATACCTGCACCTGTTGGAGTACCATTAGGTGCAGCTCCTGTGCCAACCATGTAGCCACCTGAGTATCCAAAACTTCTTGGACTGCTTTTTGCAACATAATGGAATCTTGGATCACTATCAGCACGATAGTCCATGATATCAGGAATAATTGTACCAGTGAATCCATCTAATATTGGGTTCTGGTCGGCTTCACTATATTCGTTATCTGTTGTACCATAGGGACCAGTGACTGCACTCAATGCTTTTACTGATAATACTAAATCACCTTTAACTTGCCCTGAACCAGTTTCTGTTTGTTTTGGTTTTGTTCTTGCAACTTTCAAACTCATTTTTACAAACTCTGCTAATTTAGTGTCATCAGCATCAGCGGTCATATCCCAAATACTTTTTAATGCACCTGCCCCAACTCTTACAACAAAGTAATTTTGTCCACGTGAAATAATTTCTTCAATAGTACCTTCTGGTCTGACAGGGGCACCCTTTAATGTTACAATGCTATTTGCACTTATAGGTTCATCGTTATCATCAGTAGGAACAACATATAGATTACTATTATCATATCCTGATTTAGGCAATAATCTTTTAGCTTCTGCAATTGCCGCATCATTAATTGCAATGTTTGTGTTATATCTACTCAAAATATCTTTCAAGTTGTCAGCAGTGTCTAATTCCCAATACGGTGCATTAGGAATATATGTTTGAGTGGCCTCATCAAATATAGTACACGGGGTTCCAACTGGAACATTGGTAATTGTGGTATAATTCTTATCACCATAAGTAACAACATATCCAGGAACATACGTTTTTAATTTATCCCATACTCCTAAATATGTATCCTTATTAATTGGTTGTTCAAGTATACTTGAAAATTCTTGACTATCAACTAACGGCTCACACTTGATGCGCCACAGATGCGGATACCATGTACTACTGAATCCTTCACTTGCAAAATTGCCATCAGTTACTTGATAATATCTGCGTAAACTTGTAGGAATAGTTTCATTTAATGGATGATAGTCAGTTAAATGCGGTAACTCTAATACATCACCTACCATTAATTTACGACCAATCAAGTCAATCATTTCATTATAGTGAATGGTAATGAATATCGTGTCATTGTTTAAGAACAATCCAAATTGACTTAGGTCAAAGTCTAAATTCTGTACATTATAATGACCACGTAGACGATAGATATCAGGGGCATAATTGCGGTCACGATTTTCTAAGAATAACAAATCTTGTATTTTAGTGGGGTCTAATATGCTACGTTGAGGTTGTGATAAGTCTGCACTTGGTCCTTGATTCGAAATACCCATATATTTATGGACATACAAATCCGTTCCACCTACAGTAAATTGCTCTTTGATAACTCTGTCAAAGAACTTATAATCATTGGATTTTTTCTCGCGGTATAAGGATAATCTTGGCATAGTGTATTTATCGCATTCCTAAAGCAAAAGTATTACCTTACAAAATGCTTGACAATAATTGGACAATCATATATAATAATGAAATCGTAACAGGAGTAACTATGGCAACACGTAAACCCAAAGCAACAGCAGACCACTTTGTTAAAGCACTGAACCCAAAAGATGCTGATATGAAGTACATGGGCGAAGAGCCCTATTTCCCGTTGCAACCTGATAGTGATGGTAGGAAACTTGCATTGACTAATAGTTTCACTTGGTACAATAGGTTCTACGGTAAAAAAGACGCTAAAGAACTATTATGTCAATACTTAGATAGCCATGAACGAACAGCAGATGCTAAGTATTTGCGTAAGGTACATGAATCTGAATACATTATGACATTGTGCTGGTTAGCACGTATGAGTTTGCGTGGTCTTGAACTGAACGAACATGAATCAGTTACACTAGAAAACGAAATCTCCCGACTAATGAAACTGGTTCATAAACCAGAAGTAGTAAAAGAAGTAGCACCTAGCAATCGTCCTAACATTCAGGAATTGATGCGTGAAAAAGCAGGTGAAGCCGCAGGTGAACTTGAAGGTTTGCTTGACGAGTACATGACTACAGGTAAGACTACACAAAAGACAGTTGACATTGTTGCAAAATTCAATGTCATGCCTCAACATATCCCTATCATTGTTGAGATTTGGAAACGCAAAGCAGAAGAATTCAACGAACTATCCGAGGGTCAAGATAAAGACCTGAACGAGGCTTATGCATTCTTAGGCAAAGTACAGGTACGTAATCTTATCAAATTTGTAGATAGTGTCCTAGGTGACTTGAACAGTTATATCTCAATTAAGAAAGCAAGCAAAGCACCTCGCAAACGCAAGGCAGTTCCTGTTGAGAAAATTGTTGCTAAACTCAAGTACTTGAAAGAATTCAAAGATCCAGTTAACAAACTTGACTTGATTAGTGTGCATCCAACTAAGTTGCATGGTGCAAGTGAGGCATGGGTCTATGATACTGCAAAGCGTAAGATGCATCACTACATTGCTGACGAGTATAGCAAGTGTTTTACGGTTAAGGGTAATACGATCCTAGGCTTTGATAGCAATACAAGTGAAGTCAAAACATTGCGTAAGCCGGGTGAGCAGATTAAAGAACTAATGGGTAGCAAGCCTGCGGCACGTAAGTACTTTAAAGAGATTAAAGCAGTAGCAACTGCGCCTAATGGTAGGTTCAATGAGAATATGATTATTTTGAAAGCATTCTAATGGATAATGATAATATAAAAGAAAGGATGACGGAGTTAATGGCTCCAGTCGAACAACAATTACTTATGTGCGATGACAAAGAGGACCAGCTTATGATGGCTTGTGCGATGTTGCAACGAGTAAGCGAAATCTTTGTTTACCATCTAGGTGAACGAGGGGCAAAACAAATGTTTAAGGATTTAGTATGAGTGTAGATTTAAACAAATATAGTGATTTTGTAAAGGCTGTTACCAGTCAACCTAGTAATGACTTGACGACCTTTATGAATCGGTTAGATGAAATAGACGGTAGCTTTAATTCTGCTACTGACACACATGGGCCTGATATCAACGTCCCGTTATTGCTTACTGCTTGCCTAGGGTTAGCAGCCGAGTCAGGTGAGTTTATTGAGATTCCTAAGAAGATTTTCTTTCAAGGTAAGCCCCTAACTGACGATAATGTCTACCATATGAAACGTGAACTAGGTGATATCATGTGGTACTGGATCAATGCTTGCAGGGCACTTCGCCTAGATCCTAATGATGTTATTGCCGAGAACATAGAGAAACTTAAAGCACGATATCCCGGTGGTGAGTTTAACGTGTTTAACAGTGAAAATAGAAAGGCAGGGGATGTATGAATAACAAAGTAAAAATTAAAAGTCTTAAGGTAGATTTATCAAAAGTACCCTTTAAGGACCCATCAAAAGTCAATGACGGTACTAATGGTAAAATACTTGAACAAGCTATGAAGAAGCAGGGATTTCCTATAGATAGCAATGGTACTGTCGATTTACCTACTATTGACATTGAAATCAAAACTAGGTCAGCAAATACTAATTCTCATCATACTATAGGTAATATGAAATTTGATGATATCATTAACACGCCTTGGAATGAAACATCATTTAAACAAAAACTTCAAAAGCAATATCGTGTTACCATCAGAGAGGATGCAAGTGCATCTGGTAAAGTTGTCGATTTGTCACATCCTGAAATTCAGAAACATCTTGAGGAAGCATACGAAGATTGTAGGGCTGAACTTACAGTACAGGGTGAAATTATTACCGGTCAGACTATCTCAGGCGGACAGTACGGTGTGCTTGAACATAAACCGAATAAAAAGGGTACAAGTAAAAGTTATGCAATGCGTATTCCAAATTCAGGAATGAAAAAACTTTTAGGCACTGCTGATATGCTAGCAACTGATTTATTTGAGTTTCGCTAACATACCAAGTTCTCCAGATAAATACAATATCTGGAGAACACAATGGCAATCCTGCAATCAACTAGTTTAGACGCATTAAAAGAAGAATTATTTAGAAATCTACGCCTTCGTATGGGTGAAGGTATAGTTGACGTTGAATTAGATCCTGAACATTTTGAGGCTGCATACAAATATGCGGTACAAGTATATCGTCAACGAGCACAAAATGCGACCGAAGAATCTTACACATTGCTAGAACTACATGTGGATCAGGATGTTTACACACTTCCTAAAGAATTTATTAATGTAAGACAAGTATTCCGCCGTACTGTTGGGTTAGAAACAGGACCTGCTGGAAGCAGTTTTGACCCATTTAGTAGTGCCATTCTTAACACATATTTGCTTAATTACAATTCCGCAGGTGGGTTAGCAACTTATGACTTTTATGCAGGATATGTTGAATTGGCTGCACGTATGTTTGGTGGATATGTTATCTACACATTCAATAATGTAACTAAAGAAATCCGATTAGTAAGACACATTAAAGGCAGTGGTGAAAAGATATTAATTTGGGCTGACATTCAGAAACCAGAATCTACTTTACTTCAGGATCCGGGTAGTGGTGTTTGGATCGGAGATTGGACACTTAGCCAATTGAAATATATTTTAGGTGAAGCACGTGAAAAGTTTGCTAGCATTGCAGGCCCGGGTGGTGGTACTCAATTAAATGGTGGTACATTAAAATCAGAAGCTAAAGAAATGCAAGCCGCATTGATAGAAGATTTGAAACGATATGTGGACTATAGTCAGCCACTAACTTGGGTACAAGGTTAACCTAAATACTAGCATATGTCATACGTTAGTAATACAATTAGTACTACAGGAGATCGTATGATTATAGGAGTGACAGGATTAATTGGAAGCGGCAAAGATACAATTGCTGACTATCTAGTAACTAATCATAAATTTAAACGAATAAGTTTTGCATCCAGTCTCAAGGATGCAGTAGCAAATGTCTTTGGCTGGGACAGAGATATGCTAGAAGGTACAACTAAATCTAGCCGTAAATGGCGTGAACAAGTTGATCCTTGGTGGGGTGCCCGATTAGGTATACCCGAACTCACCCCAAGATGGATACTACAGCAATGGGGTACAGAAGTTTGTCGTGCTAACTTCCATGATGATATCTGGGTGGCAAGTGTAGAGAACAAATTGCGTCAAACTAAAGACGATATTGTAATCACTGATTGTAGGTTCCCCAATGAAGTTAATGCTATCAAAAATGCAGGCGGAATTACATTAAGAGCTAACAGAGGTCCTGACCCTGATTGGTATGATGCTGCCAAGGCATACAATAAGGGTCCTGACGGAAATAGTCTTTGGTCACTAAGCAAAGCTAAATTAGATAAGGCTAAAATTCATGCTAGTGAATATTCTAGTGTAGGATTAGAATACGACCATTACATTGATAATAACGGGTCAATTGATGATTTACATGCTACACTTAGTCAACTTCTAAGTCACCACGCTTCCAATTAACTTCTTTTCTTTTGACAACTTCTACACAATTTAAACAAATTGTACGTAGATTAGTAAACTCAGTGTGTTCTAATTTACCGTCTATATGAAAGACTGTTAATTGACTAGGATATAAACTTTTAAAGCCACATAAGTCACATGTGGCTTTTTTCTTATACCCTGACTTTTTCCAACTAGGCTCTCTTGGTTTAAGTTTATTTTTCTTACGACCACACTCATCACACATACTACGATAATGTGTCACACCGTCACGTTTATAGTTTACGGCTGTGTTATTCTTACCACATGTTTTGCAGATAGGTCTCATTAAGTATTTAGCTAGGAACCTTCGAAGGCACGGTAATTGGTACTTTTTTACCATTTACACTAAATATTAGTACGTTAGGGCGTTAACCCTCATAATCATAACATAAAGGAAAAATAACATGGCACTAGTATCAGCAGGTGTAGAAGTAAACATCATTGATGAAAGTCAATACTTACCGGCAGCATCAAATTCAGTCCCACTATTAATTGTGGCATCAGCACAAAGCAAAGCAAATGCGGCAGCAACCGCAGTTGCGGCAGGTACAACAAAAGCAAATGCAAATAAAATGTACCAAGTAACAAGTCAGCGTGACTTAACAACATTATTCGGTAATCCATTCTTTTACAAAACAACAAACGGAACACCAATTCATGGATATGAATTAAATGAATACGGCTTATTGGCTGCTTATTCGTTAATGGGTTTGACTAATCGTTGCTATATTGTAAGAGCAGATATTGACTTAGCTGAATTAGTAGGTTCAGTTTCTAGACCATCAGGTGAAGCAGAAGATGGTGCATATTGGTTAGATACAACTAATTCTACATGGGGTATCTATGAATTTAATGCAACAACTGGTTTGTTTGTTGAAAAATCTCCGATAGTCATTACTAGCGCCGATCAAATGACAGAATCAAACTTTCCATTAGATACTATTGGAAATGTAGGTGACTATGCAATAATTTCAATGCAAAACGCACCGGCAACATATTGGTTAAAATCAGTTGGTAATATTTGGGTTACTTTGGGCAGTCGCTTTTGGAGTGGTGTTATTCCAACAGTTTCTGGAACAGCATCAAATCCTGGATTGACAGCAGGACATACATTTAAATTAAATAACAACGGCTCCGGCGATAGAACTGTCACAGTTCCAGCATCACCTAATAATACAGTTGACGGTCTTGCAACAGCAATCAATAACTTGAATGACGGTTATTTAAATGCAGCAGTTATTGATGGAAAACTTAATATATATTCTAATTATCCAACAACTACTATGAATTATATTAGAATTATTAGTGTTGCCGGTAGTACTGTTTTGGATGATTTAGGCATTACTGAAAAAATGTATAATGCACCTGAAGTAGTATACGGTTCAAGTGCAAGAATGCCATTATGGACAGCTAGTCAAGCATTCCCACACCCAACCGGAAGTGTTTGGATTAAAACAAGCGCCGCAGGAAAAGGTTTAAATCTTGCTTTATCAGAATATAGTACCACTACAGGATCATGGTCCGGCGCCAATGTTTCTTTTTATCGCAATGATGTTGACGCTATTTCAGCGTTAGACAGTACAGGTGGAAAAGCAATTCCAGTAGGTACCGTATTTGGTAAATATTGTTTTAATAATAATTATACAGATGCACCTTTAGGTTTATTGAGAAGATTTGCAACAGGACCAACGGTATTTACTTCTCCTATCGCAGACCCAACACTTACATCTGGAAATAAATTAACAGTATATGTAAGTGCACCTGGTGAAGTAGTAGGCGATGGCTTACCTGGAATTTCTCGTACATTCTATAATTCGGATACAACTCTTGCTTCTTTTGTAAATGATTGGCAACTTGCACAAATTCCATATACAACTGCAAGCATTACAACTGATGGTGCATTACAGATTACTCATACATTAGGTGGTGAAATCATTATAGACCAAAGAGGCGATGATGGTTTAATTACCGGTATATTAGCAGAATTAGGATTTTATGATGATTCTTTTACTCCATTAGACGTAAGTGTACGTGCTGGACCAATTATTCCTTACTATAATTTAGGAGCAAGTCCTACTGCTACTAATGGTGGTGGATCCGGTGCTTCATTTAATATTAAAGTAGGAACTAGTTACGAAATTATAAGTGCTTCTAGTGGAACCGGATATACTGTAGGAGATGAAGTTACTATTTCTTACGCACAGTTGGGTGGACTGTCAAGTTCAAATAATTTAAAAGTAACTGTTACCGGAGTAAACTCAGGAGCTATTGTATCAGTTGCATATAAGAGTGGTACTCCTAACTTTAGTTATGCATTGCAAATATCTAATTGGGAATTGTTAACTTATACTGCAAACGAAGGTGCGCCAGTACAGAATCCAGCTAATGGAACAAAATGGTTCTATAGCACACCAAGCTCAGTTGATATTATGGTCAACAAGAACGGTGTATGGAAAGGTTACAGAAACGTAAACTTTGATAGCAATGGACATCCTTCTAATAGTGGTTCTCCGAGTACAGACCCAGCAGGACCGATCGTATCAGCTACGGCCCCTACAACACAATCTGATAGTACAGCATTAGTGTATGGTGATTTATGGATTGATTCAGGTGATCTAGAAAATTATCCAATGCTATATCGTTGGGAATCAGTTAGTTCTGTGGATCAATGGGTATTGATTGATAAGACAGACCAAACAAGTTCAAATGGATTATTATTTGCTGATGCACGTTGGGCAAATGCAGGTAACGTTGATCCTGTAAATGATCCAATTCCAACTATTACTAGTTTATTAACAAGTGACCATCTAGATTTAGATGCACCGGATCCAGCACTATATCCACAGGGTATGTTATTATTCAATACACGCCGCTCAGGATACAATGTAAAACAGTTCACTACTGATTATTTTACAGGTAAAAATTATCCTAATGCAGGCATATATAATGCAGGTGCCCCAGCAAACAATGCTAACTTACCTCAAGTTAGCTATACATGGGTGAGTGTAAGTGGATTGAAGGCAGATGGATCAGCATACATGGGCCGTAAGGCACAACGTGCATTGATAGTAGCGGCAATGAAGCAAGCTATCGATACTAATCAAACAATCCGTGAAGAAGATAACACTTTCAATTTGATTGCAGCTCCAGGATATCCTGAACTACAACCTAATATGGTAACATTGAATAATGATCGCCATAACACTGCTTATATTGTTGGTGATACTCCATTAAGACTAGCTGATGATGCAAATAGCATCACGGCTTGGGCAAACAACACTTCATTAGCAACAGCAACAGGTGAAGATGCATGGGTTACACGTGATAGTTATTTGGGTGTATTCTATCCAAGCGGTATTACTACAGATTTGACAGGTACAGCAGCCGTTGTTCCAGCAAGTCATATGATGTTGCGTACATTGTTACGCAATGATACTATCGGTTATCCTTGGTTAGCTCCAGCAGGTACACGCCGTGGTACAATTGATAATGCTACAAATATCGGTTATTTAGATTCAACTACTGGTGAATTCCAAGTAGTTAAGAATCGTATGAGTATCCGTGATGTTCTTTATACAAATCAAATTAATCCATTAGCATACTTTACTGGTATTGGTTTATTGAATTATGGTAACAAGAACAGTAAAGATACACAAAGTGCATTGGATCGTATTAATGTTGCACGTTTAGTTTGCTATATCCGTGAAAGATTGCAAGTTGCGGCTCGTCCGTTCGTATTCGAACCAAATGATGCTCTAACACGTAATCAATTATCCGGTGTAGTACAATCATTGTTTATCGACTTAGTTGCTAAACGTGGTTTATATGACTATCTAGTTGTATGTGATGCAAGTAATAATACACCTGCGAAGATAGATAGAAATGAATTATGGATCGATATTGCTATTGAACCTGTTAAGGCAGCGGAATTTATCTATATACCGGTTCGTATTATGAACACTGGGGCTTTATCCTCAGCAGGATAAAATGACTCCCCTTAGGGGGAGTTATTTAAGATAAATAATATATAGGAGATAGAAATATGGCAACAGCCTCAAATTCATTGTTCAACATGACTGTCGGAGCAGATAACACACCTAGTTCTCAGGGTTTGTTGATGCCTAAGTTACAGTTTAGATTCAGAGCATTATTTTTAAACTTTGGTACTGGTGGTGCAACACAAGAGTTGACTAAGCAAGTAATGGACATTCAACGTCCTCAAGTTCAGTTTGAAGAAACAGTTATTGACATTTATAACAGCAAGATTTATCTAGCTGGTAAACATTCATGGCAAGAAACACAAATCAATTTGCGTGATGACGCAGCCGGAAACGTTTCTAAATTAGTTGGTCAACAACTACAGAAACAATTCGACTTTGTTGAACAAGCAAGTGCGGCAACTGGTCAAGATTATAAATTCCAAATTAACTATGAAATTCTAGACGGTGGTAATGGTACACTTACACCCAACGTACTAGAAACATGGGAACTATATGGTTGTTTCATTAAGACAGCTAACTATAATAACATGGACTATAAATCAAATGACCCAGCTACAATTCAATTGAGTATTCGTTTTGATAACGCAATTCAATCACCGTTAGCTTCTGGTATCGGTACTAATGTGGGTCGTGCATTTGGCGGTGGCGCAGTTACTGGTTTAGGTAGATAATTCAGGTAACTAATGTCAGGTTTCTTTCAAAATGTACTGCAAGACGCAGTAAGAACAGTTAAAACCGAAGGCACAAATGCAGTAAAAGCATTTTTTGGTAATGATTACTTGCGTGATTACACTCACGCAAGTAAAACCTTTAGAAGCAATAGTTATGCTTATGCACCAAAATATAAACATTTATTTCATGTTTATTTTGATATCAATAAAGCATTCACTGATGTTGATAAAAATTGGCCACAAGATGCAAATTTTGGATTAACTGTCAAAACAGTTCAACTTCCAAAATATGGTTTTGATTTGACTACACTAAATCAATACAACAGAAAAAGAATCATACAGACAAAAATTAAGTATGATCCAATACAAATAACTTTCCACGATGATAATAACAACCTAGTTAGAAAACTATGGCATGCTTATTATACCTATTACTATAAAGATGCGGCACAAGTTGATTTGGATGTTTATAACTCACGCCAAACCGGTCAACCTAGAGAAGCAGCCGCAATTTCAAGCGGAAAAGTATATGACAATAATCGTAATATATACGAACCTTCATTGAGTGGTAATGATGATTGGGGTTATATAGGTGAAGGTAATCAATATTCAGTAAGTTCAAGTAGTTTACCGGGTAAAGTAAAAATTCCTTTCTTTAAGTCAATTGATATCTATGGTTTTAATCAGCATAACTTTGCTATGTATAGATTGATAAATCCCATCATTGAAAGTTTTGGACACGATACCTATTCATACAGTGAAAGCGGTGTTATGGAAAATACCATGCAATTTCAATTTGAAACAGTAAAATATTACGATGGTGCGATTGATGGTAGAGCACCCGGTGAAATTGTTAAAGACTTTGGTAATGATGCAACATATGATAGAACATTAAGTCCTATTGCAAGGCCAGGTAGTAATGCAAGTATTCTTGGTCAAGGTGGTTTAGTTGACACCGCCGGTGGTATTATAAATGATATTGCTAGTGGAAATTATGTTGGGGCTATTCAAAAAGCCGGAGCAGCCGCACAAACATTCAAAAATCCTGCAAACATACTTAACATTGCTAAGGGTGAAGCCTTAGGTATGGCAACCAATGCTATATCAGGTACACCAAACAGAAACAATCAATTCAATTTTCCTACTGCTGTTTCCTCTAGTACACAATCCATTAATAATGCAATTGGATCTGTTGTGAATAAATTTGGATCCAAGCCTTCAGCACCCCCATCATCTCCGCCGATAGTTCAAACTAGCGATGCAGCCGGAAATAAACTATTTTAACATAGTATAAATATATCTACGAGGTAGATATGACACAACTAATTGATGGCCCACAAACACAACTTGATAATACTGTACGAGTATTTGACCAGTTCTATAATTTTGATATAACAGTTGAAGCTAACCGCTTTGAAATTGTATTTTCATATTTTTTATCAGTTAGTAAAGATAGAAATACTGCAAGAAATTTCACAACCATGTTATTTAGAATTGCTAATATGCTAAACGAAGAAGTGCTAACTATATTAGATTATGTACAGGGTAATTCAAATAAGATTAAAGTTTCAGCATTGATGGCATATTATCTCAACAGTCTTAAAAGCAAAACTACATTATATGGAGTAAATGCTTATCCAACACCTAATGAATCTATACAACGAAATATAGTAATATAATGGCTAGTTTTGCTCAGGGGATATACGAAGTTCAAAATACTGAAAAGTATATCGGTAAACATAAACCAAGATATCGCAGTGGATGGGAAATGACCTTTATGATGTTTTGTGATAACAATAAGAATGTACTTAAATGGGCCAGCGAAGCAATCAGTATCCCATACCGCCACCCATTAACCGGCAAAATGTCAATGTATATCCCCGATTTCTTTGTAGTTTATCAAAACAGACATGGTCAACAAGTAGCCGAAGTTGTCGAAATAAAACCAAAAAAACAAAGTCTTATTGAAAGCAAAGTTGCCAATGCTAGAGATAGAGCAGTAGTTGCAGTTAATCATGCTAAATGGATAGCAGCCAATGCATATTGTAAGCAAAATGGTTTTGCATTTCGTGTCGTAACTGAAGATGACCTTTTTCATCAGGGCCGTCGTAAGTAATAAATATACTGTTATTTAGGACAATATATGACTAAGAAATTAGAAGAATTATTTGAACTACCGGTTGATGAAGAAATCAATACTCAAGTATTTGAAAACACTCAAGTAAATCTTACTAGCCAAGAAACATACGATACATTACAGAAAATTGAGAATGCATTGCCTCAAGTGCGCGGATTAGAAGCCAGCGATACTGAAATGGATGAGCTTGCTACATTGGCAAAAGATAGCTACAAAGACTTGATGGATTTGGGTATGCAGGTAGATAGTCGCTTTGCTAGTGAAATATTCAATAGTGCAAGTAGTATGCTAGGACATGCTATCACTGCTAAGACTGCAAAGATTAATAAAAAGCTAAAAATGCTTGATTTACAGCTTAAGAAAGCACAATTAGACCAGAAGATTAACAGTAAGACAGAAGAAATAGAGTCTACCCCTTTAGGTGAGGGTAGTCTAGTAGACCGTAACGAATTGCTCAAAACCATATTGGCAAACAAAAAAACGGAAAATTGATAAATAATACAATAGGAATAACATAATGAAAACCCTTCGTCATTACTTAATGGAAAGTGTTCGCACATACAACTACACGATTAAAGTCTTGGGTGATGTGGACAATAAATTTATAGATTTGTTCACACACAATCTAAGCAAATTTGATCCTGTCAAAATCAGCGATCCAAAGACAACTCCAATTCAAAAAAATCCTTATGGATTTCCCGAAGCTGAGATGAATCAAAGTGTAACAATCATTCAAGTTGAATTTAAGTATCCAGCAACTGAACCAATGATTCAACAAGTTGCACAGCATTGTGGTGTTAACATCAACCGAATTCGTGCAGTTACTAGCGACTACAATGACAGCATCAATGCTGAAAATGACAAGTATGCTAATCAAGTAACTGATGAGAAAAAAGAAGCATTGCTCAATACTCCTGAGTTAGAAGATAACGGTAAACAGGCTAGTAAAGACTATGCTAATCAATACTTAGATAAAGTAATTCCAAAAGAGCCAAGCATTGATATCCCATACAATGCAAAGAAAACAGCAACAATTAAGAACACAAGTAAAGAAGGCATTCATACAACGAGTCCCTTCAGTAATGTAAAAATGCCAGCAAAACCACCAACCGGAGCACACAAATGATTGATTTCACATCTACTCAATTGAGTTGGATACTCATTGGTGCATGTAGTATCGGTGGCACAGGTTACATGTCCCTAGATGCTAAAATTAAAGAGCTAGATACTAGTGTACAAGTATCAAGTGTTAAAATGGATGATATGAAAAGAAATATGATAGAGTTACAAAAACAGTTAACTCGCATGGAAGATAAATTAGATAGAAAACAAGGATCAAAATAATGGATTTTAAATCATTACTCCAATCAATGGATAACATAAGTGAGACTGTACACAAAGCAGGTCCGGGTGGATATGGTAATCGTCATGGTTCAGAAACACAAACTGACCAATACGGCAAACCAATTGGCAAAGTAAGTTTAGCCAGTCTTGCTCCTAAAGATGACAAACCAAAATCACGTGGTCGTCCAGTAGATCCAGATAAGCCAAAGACAGGCAAAGACGATCCAAAGAATAAAAAAGTAGGTGACATATTTGGTCGCACTACAGGTGATGTACCAAAAGGTAAAAAAGGCAGTCAACATACACCTATGAAAGATGCTGATAAAGAAGAAAAGAAAGCTGAAAAGAAAAGTTTAAAAGATTGGATTGAAGCATCCGAAGTAAATCAACTTAATGAAGCTGACCAAGTAACTATTGCACCGGCTCAACAAAATACACAGGTTATCAAACAAGGTGATGAAACTTTAGGTACAGTTACTAATCCACAATTAGCCGCACAAATTAAACAATCACTAGGCAAAGGTGAAATGACATTAGCCGGTGATAATTTAGGCGAAGAATTTGACAAGCCAGTTAAAACTGATCCATCAGAAAAAGGCAAGTACAAAGGTAAAAGCAAAAGCGAATTACTAAAAGCATACAATCATTTAAAGAAAACTGGACCTCATGAAAAAGGTAGCAAGCAGTACGAGAACATGAAAGAATTAGCATTTGCTATTCGTGCTAAAGGTGACTGGGGTAAAGTACAAGAAGAACAAGTAGAAGAAGGTGGATATAGAGGTCGTGATGCTTACAGCCGAGACCAGTATTCGGCAACTACAGGTTTTGATAAGAAGGATTCTTATGCTTATCAACAAGACGGTGGAGCCAATGATGAAGGTTGGGAAGATGAAAAACCTAGCTATCCTAGAACTTCTGACCGTATGAGACAAGCACAGCAACGTCACTATGGATTTAAACGTCCTAGTTCAGAGTCTGTTGAGGAAGCAAAAGATTTACCGGGTAATCAAGAAAGAATTGCTGGTGTTGAGCCACCAAAAGATAAAATTACTGCTAAGGATCTTGAAACATTACGTAACAAAAAGAAAGTCAAAGAAAGCATTAGCTTCAATGAAATGATGGATGAAACACATTCTGACATGCAAGACATGCTACAAGAATTGCAACAAGATATTGATAACTTCAATTCAACAGGTCATTGCAGTGATAAACTTGAAGCATTCTTAAAAGTGCATGGCCACAATAAAAAGAAAATCACTGATGAAGGTGAATTCACACAACATTACATGGATGCTAATAAACCAAGTTCAATTAGACAACGTGCTGAGATTGCTAAAGCACCACAACAACATACGCCGTGGAGTGTTGATCCTATCAATGCAGCCACAGATAGAGCAGGAAGTTTCTTAAAGAATTTGGGTCAGCCCAAGAAAACATTTGAAGGTAAAAATATGAAAGATATTCAATTAGAGAACTGGGAAAAAGAATTAAATTCTTTATTAAACGAAGGTATTACAGTATCTTCAAGTACAGGACAACAAGGGTCACCTGATTCAGTAAGCGTTAATGCTACTGACGGAGATGCTCAACAACTACTACAAGTACTACGCTCTGCTGGCGTAGGTGTATTCGGCGGTGAACAAGAACATAGTGATTATGGTGCACCAATGGGAGGTCATGAACCAACAGGAGCTGGTTCCGAACCAGAAATGAGTCCAGCGGTAGTTGGAGACGGTGATGATATGATGGCATTGATTAAGAAAATGTCAGGCATTCAAGACAGTGGCGAACCAGAAGGCATAGCATCAAGTGACTATGAAAGCGAAGAAGGATCAGATGACGATCACCAAGCACAACATGGTTCTGATGGTCATAGCCATGAAGAAGATGGTAAAGAAGAAACAGATGAAGGTAGTGAATGGACTGAGAAATTAAAAGATACTCCTCAAGGTGGTGAATTCACTATAGGTGGTAAGGAATATACAGATACAAGCAGTCTTGAAGAAGAAGGTAAAGAATTAACTCCTGCAGAAAAAGATGAGTTTGATAAAAAACATCCTGCAAATGTCCCTTTTCCGGGATACAAAGGTAAAGTTAAAGAAGCTGGTCATGACCACGGAGACCACGGAACATGTAACGAATGTGGTATGTTTGAAGCACGTTGCGTATGCGAGCCAGGTGAAGAGCAAGTTGAAGAAGGCCAGTTAGATGAAAAATTTGGTGGAAATGCCGCACAAAATGCACAATACAACAAAGCCCATACAGGTGAGTGGATGCGTAGTCCTGATAGATTGCAAAACCGTCAAGATGATATTGAGGCTGGCAATCTACCACCGGAAGAACTTAAGAAACGAATGCAAGGTGTGGCAAAAACTAATATTAGAAACACATGGCCAGGGCATCAAACAAAATCAAAATTACCAGGCGCAGCCCGCCCTGCATATCGTGGACCGGATAATCCTTATGCTGAAGGTATTGAAGAAGATTACGCAAACGAAGCTGGTCATGAAGAAATGGCACAGTTAAAGCATTTGTTAAGTATGGGTAATGACATGCACAAAGAAAAGCGTTCACAAGCAGTTGGTAATCCAACACAAGTTACTTTTGAAACAACGTTATTGAAAGATTCAACAAGTCTACTACAAGACTTTAAAAAGTTAAGCGGAATAAAATAATAAAAATCCGTACTTTAAATAGCTCGGTTCTCCGGGCTATTTTTTTGGTCCCTTCTTACTAATTAAAAACGATAAATACTTAATAAGGTAGGATAAAATGGCACAACAAATTATAGATTTCGGCGCATTCCCAAATGACCCTGCTGCCGACCCGATACGAGCAGCCTTTGCCAAGGTACAGAATAACTTTACAGATTTATATTCAACAACACTTACAACAGGTGTTGTATCATTAACCACAGGTAGTGGACTAGCACAAAATAGAACTACTGGGTCAGTAGTTATAACTGCAAATATACCAAGTGTAACAATACAAACAGGATCTGGATTAGCAGTGGGTATCGGAGCCGCTACTGGAAATTCAGCAACAATTACTAACGGTCAAACTCCGTTTGTTATTGGTTTGTCTGGTAATATTACAGTAGCTAATTTAACATCTACTAATATTTATGGTACATTACGTACTCCCTCACAACCTTACATTACTAGTGTTGGTACATTAGTATCTTTAGGTGTAACAGGTAATGTAACAGCAGCCAACTTTGTTGGTAACTTGGTTGGTGGAACTATATCAGGTACATTCTCTGCACCCGGTGCAAATACTCAGGTATTATTTAATAATCGCGGTAACTTAGCAGCCGCATCTAGATTAGTATATACTGGTACGACACTAAATCTTACTGGTGATTTCAATGTAACTAACGGAAATATAAACATCAATCAAAGTGTAAATGTAACACAAGATGTATATGCTAGAAATTATTATGGAACATTCATTGGACCTGCATCAAATGCAAGTGTAGTAAGTGGCAATGCTCAACCTAATATTACATCTGTTGGTACATTAACAAGTCTACAAGTTGCCGGTACATTGATATCACCTGCTATTCAAGGTAATGTTACTGGTAGTTTATTGGGTAATGTTACTGGTAATTTAACTGGAACTGCCGATCGTGCATTACAAGTTACAAGCAACAATCAACCTAACATTACTAGTTTAGGTAATCTAGTTACACTAAACGTTGACGGTAATGCCGCAATTGGTAATATCAGTGCAACATTCATCACTGGTACAGTACAATCTGCTAATCAACCTAATATTAGAAAAGTAGGTTTATTAGATGGATTAGCAGTTGAAGGTAACATGACCGGTGGAAATATTTCATTGACTGGTAATGTTGATGCAGCCAGAATGAATGCAGGATTCTTTAGTGCAACTACAATGACTGTAGGCACAATGTCAGGAAATGTACTTGGTACTTTAACTGGTAATGTCTCTGGTAATGTCAGCGGCAATATCTCAGGGGATTTCTCAGGAAATGTTGCAGGTAATGTATCCGGTAACATCAGTGGAAATTTATCTGGGACTATGACAGGTAATGTATCTGGAAACGTTAGTGGTAATATCTCAGGTAACATCGGAGTTCCTGGAACTACTACACAACTATTATTCAATGACGGTGGTATTGCTAACGCACATACTGGTGCTACATATAATAGAACAACAGGTTTAATGTCAATTACAGCAAATCTTTCTGCTGGTAATTTAGTGTCAACTGGTATTATGTTTGCTACATCATCAGCAAACGTTGCTTCCTTAATTAGTAGAGGTGATGCAGACGTTACTGGTAATGTTACTGGTGCAAATCTAGTAACCAATGGAATTTTACGTGTTCAGGGTAACGCAAACGTAGGTAATATTACAACAACAAGATTAGATGGTACAGTCGTAAGTGTATCAGGTAACGTCAGTGGTGCTAATCTTATTGCCAGCGGTATTATCAGAGTTGTGGGTTCGGCTGCATTAGAAGGTGGCGCCAACATCAACGGTACTATTGTCAATGCAGGTAATGTAACAACTGCTAACGTAAACGTAACAACAAAATTAACAACATTAGATTTGTCTGCAAGAGGAAATCTAGATGGTGCAAATATAACTACTGGTGGTATTCTAGCAGTAGTAGGTAATGCAAGCGCAGGCAACTTATCAACAGGTATTATTGTAGCTACAGGTAATATTAACGGCGGTGCTAATACTTCAATTACAATCGGTGGTAGTTTTGTAAGTTCAGGTCTTGCTAATGTAGGGTCATTTAAAACTACAGGTAATGCAAGCATTGATGGTATAGCAAACGTAGGTACACTAACATCACAAGGGAATGTCACTGTATCACAACAAATTTTTGCTACTGGTAATATTAATGCAACAGCAGCCTGGGTCAATGCACAGAATGCAAACATCACAGGTAACGCACAGTTTGGTAATTTAGGAACACCTGGTAATATCAACGCCACAAGTGGCTGGGTAAATGCAGCCAATGCTAACATTACTGCAATTACTGCCGGTAATGTTACTGGTGGTAATGTATCTGCAAGTGCAATGTATGGTAATGCATTAAGTGTTAACGGTACTGCTAACTTCTCACATGTTGTATTACCTAACATAACTACAGTAGCAGTATCAAGTGTAACATATATTGGTACAACGGTAACAGTAACTACGTCTAATGACCATGGTATGGCAGTTGCAGGTGCACAGATTACTATTAGTGGATTGACAGCAACTACTAATCCACCTAACGGTACTTGGATAGTTGCAACAATTGTTTCTACAACATCATTCACATTTACCGCAACATCAACACCAACAGGTAGTGTTGGCTCAGGAGCCGCAACACTATCTATTAAACCATTAATGACAAGTACAGGTTCGGGGGTATTTGGTGGAACATTAAGTGTCACTGGTACAGGTACATTTGGTAATGCAAGTACTACACACTTAACTGCTTCTGGTGATTTATATGCAAACAGTGGATTATTAAGAGCAGCCAATACTAATATTACTGGAACTGCTACTTTGTTACATGTTAATAGTTCAGGTAATGCAAGATTCACTGGATCACTATTCAATGTGTCAGCAGAAGCACAATTTGGTGAAGTAACACAAGCAGGTAATATTACATCTCAAGCAAATGTTCAGGCTGCAAACTTAGTTGCAACTAATACATTGACTGGTGGTAACTTATCAACACCTGGACAATTGACTGTTGCTGGTACAGCTAATGTATCGCATATGACTTTACCAACAGTTGTACTAACCGGTACATCTAAGATTACATCAATATTGTATGTTGGTACGACTATTCGTGTTACTACTGTAGATCCTCACGGTATGACAGTAGTTGGAGCAACAATTGTTGTAACAAATGCAAGTACAACAACTAATGGTACTTGGACTGTTTCTAATATAGTTGATGCAAACAGATTCGAATTTATAGTTAATGTAGCACCTTCAGCACCAATTACTGTAGGGGCAAGTACTTCTATTACAATTAGACCTATATTATCTAGTGCTGGTTCTGCAAGTATTGCCGGAAATGTATCCGCCGGTAATGTCAATACGTCTAGCGTTGTTGCATTAGGTAACGTATCTGCTACCTCTGGTTATTTAGTTTCACAAAATGCTAATGTTACTGGTATAGCAAACGTTGCTATGTTAGAAACTGCGGGCAGTTTATATGCTAATACAGGTTTAATTAAAGCATTAAGTTCAAATATTACCGGTACGCTAACATCATTACATATCGATTCAACAGGTAATGCAAACTTCTCTGGTAGTGTGTTTAGAGTAACTGCAAATGCGAACATAGGTAATATTGCTGATGTAATGCATATTACATCTACTGGTGATATTACAACACTAAATGGTTTACTTAAATCAGCTAATGCTAATATTACCGGTATTGCAAACATAGCAACTGCAAACATATCAGGTAATAGTACACACGGTAATATAGAAACGTTAGGTATTTTAAACGTTAGAGGTAATGCTATCGTTGGTAATGCAAGTATGACACACGTAGTAGCATCTGGTAATGCTAACGTTGGTGGTGCATTATTAGTGTCAGGACAAGCTAATGTTGGTAATTTAAGATTCCCAACCGCAACTACATTGTCAGGAACAATATCTGTTTCATATGTAGGCACTGCAATTACTGTTACAAGTACTATAGCACATGGTTTAACTGTTGGTACTGAAGTAGTAATATCCGGAGTTACAACTACAGGTACAAATGCACCAAACGGGGTATTCTTAGTAACAACTGTACCTGCTACACCTAACTCAGGTGGTAACCCAACAACATTCACTGTAACAGCCGCAGTTGCCCCAACAGGTACATTAGGCGGAACAATTACGATTACAGTAAGACCTTTAATTACTAGTGCAGGTTCAGGTATATTTGACGGACGATTAAGAGTAGGTGGTAATGCTGAAATTTTAGGAAGTTTAACTGGTCTAATAAACTTATCTGTTTCTTCATTGATTTCAGGAACAACTTTCCAAGCAAGTGACTTTAATGGTGCAAATGCAAACATAACAGGTAATGCAAGATTTGGTAACTTAACTACACCGGGTTCTATCACTTCAACTGGCGAGGCTAGCATTGGTGGTGTACTGACAGTCACTGGTACTGCACAATCTAGTTTTGCTGGTAATCTTTCTGCACCACATATGTTCCTAAGTGGCAATGTTGAGGCAGGTATTTTGAAATCTAGTGGTATAATGACTGCTGTTGGTAATATATCAGGTGGCAACTTAGTAACCAATGGATTATTGACAGTTACTGGAAATGCAAGCATAGGTAACATCACAACTAGAGATATCAATGGTACATTAGTTTCAGTATCAGGAAATGTCTCAGGAGCTAACTTAGTAGCTAGTGGTATATTAGCAGTTACCGGAACAGCAAACGTAGGAAATTTAAGTTTACCTAGTACATTAATTGGTATCACTTCTATTACTAACGTTGGTAATTTAATAACTGTAACTACTTCTACAAATCATAATGCAACAACAGGCACTGAGATTACATTAACTGGTACGACAGCGACAACTAACCCACCAAACGTTGGTGGTGGTAATCCAAATTGGTTCGTCATCACAGTAACCGGTGCAAGAACATTTACGTTTACTGCAACATTAACTCCCACCGGAGCAATTGTTACAACACTTGCATCATTGAATATTAGACCATTCTTAATAAGTACTGGTTCAGCTACATTTGGTGGTGGATTAACAGCAACAGGTAATATAATTGCCAGCGCATTTACTGGTGTGGGTAGTGGCTTGTCTAATTTAGTTGGTGGAAATGTTACAGGTTACGTAGCACTAGCAAGTGCAGCCAACACAGCATCAACTGCAGGCAGCGCAACAACTGTCACTGGTAGTTCACAAACAGCAATTACACAAGTTGGTAATTTGATTAGTTTAGTTGTTGGCGCAGGTGCAAGTAATGCAACATTTACTACAAACGGTGCTCTTTCATTAGCAGGTAACTTAAATGCAGGTAACATACTTGCAAATGGTTTCTTTATTACAGCAGCCAACGGTGCAAATATTATTGGTAATGTATCAAGTTCATCATTAACTTATGGTATTGCCCCAGGGTCATATACTAACATTACTGGTGTAGGTACACTAAACAGCCTAACAGTTACGAATGGTATTAGTACTGGTTTAGCAACATTAGGTGGTTTAGTTGTTACTGACGCCGCAGATAGTCATGTTAACTTCAGTTCAAATCAGGGTCTAACTGCAGCCTCTAACAATCCGGTTATGAATAAAACAATTAACATTATTACAGCGGTAGGTGCAACCCCGTATAATGTATTAACACCTACAGTTTCTATTGGTAGACAATTGTATGTGTTTAATGACTCAGCACAGACTATTAATATTCTGCCACAAGGTACAGGAGTAACAGTCGAAGGCATTGCTTCTTATCCATTAGGACCAGGAGCAAGAATACATTTAGTTGCAGGTAGTTTAACTAAATGGTATGCTCTAACAGCAGTTTACGCTTAAAAGGAAAAATTATGATAACATTAGAATTATTAAAGGCATTATGCCCAAAGACAAAAGCAACAGTACTACAAGTATATGCACAACCTTTGCATGAAGTTGCAGAATACTATGACATGTATGATAACATGCGTAGAGCGGCAGCATTCGTTGCACAGACTGCACATGAATCAGGTGGTTTTAATTTTGTTAAAGAGAATCTAAACTATAGTGCTAAAGGATTGATGGGTACTTTTAAAAAGTATTTCCCCACTGATGACTTAGCAAGACAATATGAACGTAAGCCTGAAAAGATTGCTAATCGTGTTTATGCAAATCGCATGAGTAACGGTGACGAGGCAAGTGGAGACGGATATCGTTTCTGTGGTCGTGGTTTAATTCAATTGACCGGTCGCGCCAACTATACTAAGTTTGCAGCCGATTTAGGTATTAGTGTTGAAGAAACAGTTGCTTACTTAGAAACACCCGAAGGTGCAGTCAGTTCTGCTGGTTGGTTCTGGGACAATAACAATTTAAATCAATACTGTGACAATGATGATTTTGTTACACTAACAAAACGCATTAACGGCGGAACTATTGGATTGGAAGATAGACAGCATCATTATCATCTTGCGTTAGATTTATTGCAAGGACATTAATATGTCACAACCAAATTGGATTACAAATTCAGGTTACTTAGGTACCTTCCCAACAGGATTACCTCTTGTAGTTCAGTTAAGTGCAGGTGCGGTGTTTCCTGCAACATTAGTCCAATATAAATTACTAAGTGGTATGATACCTGTAGGTACCACTTTAAGTCGATTTGGAACAATTTCTGGTACGCCAGTAAATACATCAACTGTTCAGGAATATAATTTCACTATACGTGCAACAGACGATTTAAATAATATCCGAGACAGATCCTTTAATATAAGTATTTCAGGTGCAGAAAATAAACCTAAACTAACTACATTACCGGGAACTATACTACATGTAATTGATAGTGTGTATGTTTCTTATCAATTGAAATATTCTAATCCTTCCGCAGATAATGTTGTAACCACATCAATTTCATCTGGTAGTTTACCTCCGGGATTGTATATAAATTCTACCGGTCTTATTAAGGGATATCCTGATAAACCAGTGTTAGGTGACAGAAGTCCTACAACAAAAACATATACATTCTCAGTTCAATTAACCAGTGAATTAGGAAATGATACTGTTGTGTATTCAATTGAAGTACGTAACAAAGAATTAGGTGGATTACAAAACACAAGAATCCCTGTAATTTTAAATAGAAAACCAAAGTCTGAACCTATTCTTCCTGACGATCCTTACTATGATTATTATGTTTTAAATAACAGAACACTTCCTACAATTAAAGCCAATGAATATTTTTCATTTAAAATCCTAGGTGAAGATTTTGATAATAATGATTTCATATATCAGTATGGTGATTTGCCTAAAGGTTTAGTAGGGAATAAAACAACTGGGTGGATTACTGGAAAACCAATATTGGAAAGAAAGGGTGTTTTTAGTTATACTATTTCTGTTACTGTTGCTAAAAAAATAAAGCCTGCATTAGTTTCTAAAAAAGAAACATTTGTTTTTACTATTAAAAATGAAATAGACGAAGATATTGTTTGGGATACTGATACTAGTTTAGGAACCATATTGAATGGTACAATTAGTATGTTACAGGTTAAAGCAACATCAGCACATATACTTAATTATAGAATAACATCAGGCTCACTACCGAATAATTTAATTTTACAAAGTAACGGTGAAATAACAGGTCGAGTAGCAGAACAACCCGGAACACTAAGAGCATTACCTGAGGGTGCTGATACACTTTTTACTTTTACTGTTGAAAGTTTTTCCCCTGAATACCCTTTACTTCATAGTTTTAAAACATTTACGATTAACGTAAATCAATATTACCCTAACCCACTTGAAAATATATATCTAAAAGCACTTCCTGATTTAAAAGGAAAGCGAACAATTCAATCTCTACTTACGGACAAGACATTAATTCCAGATGAATACCTATTCAGAGCAGATGATATGTATTTTGGAAAAGCAAAAGATGTTAGTTTTGTTCATGTTTATGGCATGGAATCAAGCACACTAGAGAAATACATTGATGCTATACAAAAAAATCATTATAGACGAAAAATTGTATTGGGTCCAATTGACACTGCTGTAGCAACCGACGATAATGGCAATATTCTATATGAAGTTGTATATAGTAAAATTATAGATGACTTAGAAAGTATTGATGGTAATAAATTAGCAGATGATTTACACTGGTATAAGAATATCAGTCTACGTCAAGGGTCGTTTGTTACTAACACAACACAGTATTCAATTAGTAGTGGATCAATTAAAACCAGTCAAAGTCCAGGATCAGTTCGTATATTATATCCTGCAGGATTGCAGAATATGAGATCCAGTATTACTACAGCTATGACACAAAATTTTGATAGTAGATTGTTACCTAAGTGGATGGTAACACAGCAAACAAATAGTGAAACATTAGGTTTTGTTCAAGCATGGGTGATATGTTATACTAAGCCAGGTAAAGCAACAGTTATTAAAGACCTAATTAATAATAATTGGTCACATAAACTAAATGAAATTGATTTTACTATAGATAGGTTAATGGTAGACAAGAGTGCAACTTATAATTGGAATACTAAACTATCAGTTCCTGCTTGGACTGATTTACCTAGTGCTACTCCAGTTCCGGATCCTTTGGATAAATATGATGTTGTCGTTTTATTCCCTAGAAAAACAATTTTACCCAATGCTTAACACTATAAATACAATATGGAATACAAACTATGAGTTCATTAAATACAAGCGCAATTGATGTAAATTATCCTGTTCCCGGGGTCAATAATAATAGCCAAGGATTCAGAGACAACTTTGCCAGTATCAAAAACAATTTGGATACTACCAAGACAGAGTTAACTGACTTACAAAATAAAGTACTTTTAAAGTCACCTTTATCCGGAACATCTTTAGATAATAATTTAGCAGGAGCATTAATTAGTAATGCTAGCGTTAGAAGTTTTAGAACAGCAACTTACAATTTAGGTGCAGAAATAAATGATACGTTAGTTGTTGATGTAAGTAAAGGTGACGTTCAATATGGTACTATTACCGGAGACACTACAATCAGTTTTGCAGGTTGGGCACCTACTGGAACACAATCTAGCGTACAATTGAATTTGAATATTGATTACAGTGAGGGTTATAAAATATATTTCCCATCAAGTCAATATAATTCAAGTGCAATATTAGTAGGTGGTATGGATACAACAGTGTCTTTATTAGAAAACTATTATAGCCCGGGTGGTCCTGGAGTAAATGCAAGTTTTACAAATGAAATTACTGCGGCTGCAGGTGTTAAAGAATTACAGTTTAAAATCACTACTGTAAATTGTGGAACAACATTAACTATATTCCCATTGAATAGAAGTAGACTTTCAAGTTATATTGGATTACGTTATCCTGGTGAATTGGGATCACCAGGAGATGCACCCGGTGCAATTTGTACAGATGGTAGTTTTGTTTATATATGTGTTGGTACATATGATGGTACTACACCAATTTGGGGCAAGATTGGTGACGGAATTTACGGCGGAGTATAATTATGGAACATCCTTTCATGCCTGATATATCAAAAAAGACCATAGATGAATTACAAGCATCTATACAAGACCTTACCGGTAAACTAACCTTTGCACATCGTAGTGGTAAAGAATTTTTAGTTAACCAAATCAGTATGGTGCTTGAGGGCTATAACAAAGAATATGCCAAAAGAATGGATGAATTGTACAAGAAACAAAACATCCAAAACAATATCCAAATCGACAAAACCTAAACGGGCAAATAGCTATTGTATTCTTGCAGAAACTATGTTATCATAGCGTATGCAAATTGATATATACGGTCAACAAATATTAGATGAAATGGACTTATGTAGTGCCTTTTTATCTGACCCAAACATAAAAATCAAAAATGCATTAGTCTCTGATGATATCTATTTTGATAAAGATTTAGAGATAGAAAATATACCCACATTCAAAAAATACAAACAACAAACTCTGTCGAAGGAAGAGTTTGACAAACAACTACAACGTAATTGGTTTATACCAGAAGAATACAATCAATTAGATATAGCCAAATATGTACTAGACCTTTGTCAAACTAATGCAGAATTGCAAAGAGTTGGGCAAGAATTGATATTATATCAGCAACGAGATTTGTTCCAATTATTGCGTTATTGTAAATACCTAGTTGACACTATGAGAGCAAACAAAGTAGTTTGGGGAGTAGGTCGTGGTAGTAGTGTATCCAGCTATGTTCTGTTTTTGCTGGGTATACACCGTATAAATAGTTTGCATTATGACTTGTCTATTGACGAGTTCTTAAAATAAGGAGAAAATTATGCATAGATCGGCATTAGGAAAAACAATTGATATGTCTGTATTAGTAGCACAGAATGAAAAAGTACGTGCTGTAGGAAACATGAATGTTAATGCTAGGGGCGATGTGATTGATAGTCACGGGCGTGTAGTGCAGGAAAATACACAACGGGTTAACAGTTTGTATAAGAAAACAGTGAGACTTCCTTCTAATATACAGGAAGATGAACATGAAGTAGTTGAGCCTATTACGGTTCCGCCTACTCCGGATGTAATTGCAGAAGTAATTGCAACAGAATTAAATCCTGAAGAACAACAAGCGTTTGAAGAATTTGATGACTACGAAGAAGTTGAAGAAGTTGAAGTTACAAAACCGAAAGCAAAGAAATGAAGTTAGCATTTGAACCACATAAGTTTAAGAAAGAAAATTTTAAACCAATTGGTAAACATATCATTGTAAGTGATATGGAATTTGATGAACGTATTAGTTATGGTGGTATTATCATCCCATCAGACAATCGTAAAGATAATGGTATCAGACCACGATGGGCACAAGTATATGCACTGGGTGACCAATTCCAAGACGATGAAATCAAAGTGGGCAAATGGATTTGCATTGCACATGGAAGATGGACACGTGGCATCGATGTTGAAGATGAAACGGGCGAAAAGACATTGCGTAGAGTTGATGAAAATGATATACTACTCATATCTGACGAACCCGTCAATGATTTAACATTTGGTGATAAAGGATAAAAATGAAGTGGTTTGATAAATGGTTTATGAAGAAAGTTCACTGGGCAAACAATATTCCGCAAGAAGCAGACGAAGGTCCCAATCTTGCTATTACTGGTAGTAAAAGACAAAACAATGTTCGTCTTAATCCAGTAAGACATGATTCATCTGGTGAATTAGAAAGTCGTGGCACTTGCTTTAATTTATATCCTGCTAACGGTGGGCATGTAGTTGAGTTGCGTCAATATGATGAAAAATCAGACAGAATGAAAAACTCATTGCATATTATACCCCATGATAAAGACTTGGGCGAATCACTTAATCATATTATCACTTACGAAGCACTAAAACGATGAAAAACCAACTCTGGGTAGAGGCTTACAGACCTCATTCTGTAAATGATTATGTCTTTGTTGACGATAGACAGAAAGAGCAAGTTACTGGTTGGATTGCAAATGAAAGCATTCCGCATCTATTATTGAGTGGTGAGCCCGGTACAGGTAAGACTACGCTTGCAAAAGTTCTTATACAAGAATTAGGTGTAGAAGAATATGATGTATTGGAAATCAATGCGTCACGTGAAAATAGTGTTGATGTAGTACGAAACAAAATCATTGGCTTTGTACAAACAATGCCCTTTGGTAAGTTTAAAGTTGTTTTGTTAGATGAAGCTGATTATCTAACACCAGCAGGTCAGGCAGCATTGCGTAATGATATGGAAGCATATCATATGACTGCACGATTTATTCTAACTTGCAACTATGAACATAGAATTATCCCTGCACTTAAAAGCAGATGCCATGAATTTAGAATAACTAAAACAGACAAGACAGAATTTACAGCACGTGCCGCAACTGTTCTAGTGGCTGAAAACATTGATTTTGAATTAGAGATATTAGATAGCTATGTAAGTGCTACATATCCAGACTTACGTAAATGCTTGAATCAGATTCAAGTAAATAGTAGTACAGGCAAATTATTGCCACCTGTAGACGCAAGCAACAGTGAAGATGGTCTATTGTTTGAAGCAACTGAATTGTTTAAAGCCGGAAAGATTTTAGAAGGTCGTCAGCAATTACTACAGCATTTGAGTTTGTATCCAAGTCGTTTAGAAGATATCTATGTTTGGATGTATAACAACTTAGATTTGTGGGGTAGTAGTGCAGAAAAACGTGATGCTAGTATTATTATCATTCGTAATGGTCTAGCAAACTTATCACTAGTTGGAATCCCTGAGATTAGTCTTGCGGCTACATTAGTAGAATTAACAAGTTGAGAATAATATGAGATATTTTTTAGTAACATACGTAAGAAAGCCCGATGGCAAGATTGACGAACAAGTAGAGATTTCTAAAAATCTAAAGGAAAAAGATATTACTCAATGTAATATTATTTTGGATTTTAAAGAAAAGAATGTTCAGAAAAATGTTATTCAAGGACAGGTAATGAATTTACCTTGGGATACCTTAATTGAATACTATAAGAAGGTCTATCCAGACCATATTGAAAAACTTGAACAGTTAAACGAAGCATAAAAAATTAGGGATGTTATGAGCATCCCTAAACCTAGTTAAGCGTACAATCTAAGTACGTGCTCTATAATCTTGTGTCGTTGAACATCTTTCAGTTCAAAGTTACACAACTGCAACCCTGGAATCACCCCCTTCCCCAATCGATTTTGTAAGTCTAGTAGCCCATTGTCGGCTGTTTTTCTATCGGCTTGTTCAATGTCGCCAGTAATTACAATCTTACTGCCAATACCGATTCTAGTCATAATCATTTTGAGTTGACCAGGGGTTGCGTTTTGAGCCTCATCTAATACGATATAGCTATGTTTAAAGTTTCGACCTCGACAGAATGCTAGGGGTGCAATTTCCACTATCTGTTCTTCTAGCATGTGGGCGATTTCCTTTACCGTATAATATTCTCTCAATACATCAAGCAAAGGTCTTGTCCAGGGTTCCATCTTAGCATTTAGATCACCTGGTAAGAAGCCATGCTTTTCATCATCTACCCCAACTGCAGGTCGTGTGAGAATAATACGAGAAACTTCACCTGCTTTTAGTGCTTTAATAGCCGCTAACATAGCAAGATAAGTCTTCCCTGTTCCTGCAGGTCCACCGACCACGACAATATCTGTCTCTTGGTCTAATAGTGCGAGGATGTATTTTTCTTGGTTTACTGACTTAGGCACCATGACAATGGGCTTAGTGTTCAGCTTAGGACGACTTTGGTCAAAGTTGATTGTTTTTGATTCCTGTGTGTAATAAGTTTTCTGTGTGTTATCGTATTTTTTACTGTGTGCGTATCTAGTATCTTGATCCTGAGTGCGTAAAGCACTTGTTTTGCGTTTGCTCAAAATATTCTCCTTTTTAGAGCCGAATGCTCATAACATTCAAGTATATTTAAGGTCAAACGGCCCGCGCAATATAGTATACTTTTAGCGCACACATCGGGGATAAATATTAGGCTAATCCACAAAAAATCTAATTGCTCATTATCATTGCAAGAATGATAAATACAACTATGAGTAAACTCCCATCTGACGATTTTTTTAAAGATATAGATTATCCAAATATTATTGATAATATCAAGGGTATTTTCACCAGCGACGGTACCATTAATACATTGCTTGACTTTGAGCGTGTATTAGATGAAGCAGACTTATATGCTTATAAAAATTGGGAGCTAGGTGAAATCGTTAACGGCCCTATTGTTAAAAAATACACAACAACCTGTGTGTTTATGTATCCAGAAAAACTAATGCCCGATCCAAGAGGTGGCAAAAGATTAACACACTTGGGATGTTCAATACATTTCAAAAAGACTATGATTGAAGTTCCGGTTAAGATTGAAGGATCTGATGATTATGAACCAGGTACACATTATCCTAAGATGATTGAAAAACCAGTATGGTTAGTACGCATTGAGATTCCAAAAGAATTAATGAATGATGTACGTGAAGGTAGTATTGACTTGGCAGGACAAACAATTGAACTAGATGACTTAGACGAAGCATATGATGAGGATCTAGACAAAGAAGGTACAGAAGAACAAGGTGAAGCACCAGCCGATCAAGGTATGGGTCAACCTGATATGGGAATGGGTGGTATGCCCCCTGCCCCAATGGCACCTCCTCAAGGAGCAATGTAATGAGACTACTTGAAAATTTAGATTATCATGATTTGGTTGGACAAGTAATTCCTACATTGTCTATTGATGAATATGAAGCAAAGTCTGGTAGTAATGATGAAATTATCACACTTGCATTCAAAGTAAAAGGTAATGCGGCTAGCACAGATTTAGTTGATTGGTTTGAGCGTGGATATGATTGGATACTTGATGCACAAGTAAGTGACGGTGAATATACTCCTGGAAAGAGTTTAGTATTCGTTGAGATTCCAAGACGTACCTCATCAGTTCAACGTATCATTGAATTACTTGATGATTTAGAAACATTAACAAATATGTCATTAGCTGATTGGACAATCACTGTTGATGGAGAAGAATACGGTGCAGATGTATCAGAGTTAAAGGGATTATTTGAATTAAGTCCTCATACTTATCGTCAAGCTAATCCAGAAGATGGTGAAGAAGAATCAAAAGAAGAAAACATTGACGCAGAATTAAATGAAATGCGTAAGCAAGCTGGATTAGAACCAGCTAAGATGAACAAAGAAAAAGATAGTTTATTAAAAGATTTTATTGCAAAGGCAGGATTATAAAATGGCAACATTATTAGCAAAGAAAGCAGATGGCTCTATGCCATTAGCAAAAACAGACGATCACCACGAAATATTAGCGGCTGATCCAACAGTATCTGCATTCCCGGCAGGCAGCAGTTTTGGTAGCACACCGTTAGGTGGTAACACAGTGAGTACTGCACCGGCACCAAGTGGCTTTGGTAGCTTTGGGAATGTAAGTCCAGGAGCACAAGGTCCATCAGTGATGGCACCACCAACTAATCAAGGAAGTTCTAACATGACAAGCACAGTAACAGTAACACAAAATCAAGCAGAGTCACTAAAAAGTGGCGGCGGTGCAATGAGCGAAGGTGGAGAATCCACAGTAGCATTAGACAAAGGTGCAACAGATTGGATCAACAAGAAAATGCGCCCAATGATGGGTTGGATTTATATGTTGACGTGTACCTGTGACTTTGTTATTTTTCCAGTACTATGGTCAGTACTACAAGCAATGAGTCATGGTTCAGTTACAAGTCAATGGCAACCATTAACACTGCAAGGTGCTGGTCTATACCACATCGCAATGGGTGCAGTTTTAGGTATCGCCGCATATGGTCGTACAAAAGAAAAGGTAGCCGGCGTAGCTTCATAAATATTGACTTAGCACACAAATTGTGCTATACTTAATACTATGGAACATTATCAAACCCTGGGGGTAGACAGAAATGCTACCCCTGATGACATTAAAAAAGCATATCGCAAATTAGCAGGGCAACATCACCCGGACAAGGGTGGTGATACTGCTATGTTTCAAAAGATTCAAAATGCTTATGAAACACTAAGCGACCCACAAAAGAAACAAGAGTACGACAATCCAAATCCGTTTGGTCAAGGTAGAGGCCCCGGTGGCTTTCACTTTACAGCAGGTGGTGGTGGATTTGACATGCACTTCAATGATATATTTGGACAAATGTTTGGTGGACAACGTGGTAGTCCTTTTGGACATCACTTTCAACAAACATTTAAAACAACTATTTGGGTTTCATTAGACCAAGTCTATACAGGTGGTGAACAAATATTGCAAATACAAGGTCAAGGCGGCCCACAAACAATTAAAGTTCAGATTCCAAAAGGTGTAGAAAACGGTGCTCAATTAAGATATGATGGTCTGATTGCAGGAGGAGTTCTTATCGTTGAATTCAGAGTTCACGTTCACCCAAGATTTGACAGAGCAGGCCAAGATTTAATATCACCACATAGAATTAGTGTATTGGATTTGATTGTGGGTACATCATTTGACTTTGTTACTATCAGTGGAAAATCATTTCAAGTTCAAGTAAAGCCAGGAACACAACCGGATACTACACTGCGTATTTCAGGTCAAGGACTCCCTCACATGGATGAACAAGGGAATGGTGACCAATTGATATTGCTTAAACCATTTATTCCTGATAAAATAGATCCTAAGATAACTGCTAGCATTTTGCAGAGTCGTGGTAATTAAATAAGATTTTAAAAGGAAATCATTTTGCACTCACCAGAAATTGAATCAATCATTGAAAAGGCAATTGATTTAGCCAAACAACGCAATCATCAATATTGCACAGTAGAACACTTACTATTAGCATTAATTTCTTATGCACCATTTAAGAAATGTATCGACAGCTACGGCATCGATACTGACACAATGGGTAAAGAAGTTATTTCTTACCTAGATGGATTGTCTTCAATCACATCCTCAGTAGACGAAGGGCAAGAAATTCAACCACGCAAAACTAATAGTTTAGAGCGTGTAATGAATCGTTCAGTAACACAAGTATTGTTCACTGGTCGTAAAGTTGTAACAACTATTGACTTGTATCTCAGTATCATGGCTGAAGGTAATAGTCACGCACAATATTTCTTATTGAAGTATGGATTCGTCAAGAACGAGTTTGTTGCATTCTGGCAGAAACATTATAAAGGTTCACATACTGATGTTAAGTTGACAGATGAACAAGCAGACGATATCCTAGAAGAATATACTATCAATCTTACACAAATGGCTAAGGCACAGAAATTAGAACCTGTGATTGGTCGTAGTAAAGAAGTTGATGACATGGTTAATGTACTCGCAAAGCGTTTCAAGTCAAACGTATTGCTTGTCGGTGATCCAGGTGTAGGTAAAACTGCAATCGTTGAAGGTCTAGCACAAATGATTGTCAACGATGAAGTACCCGAATTCTTAAAAGGTCACGAACTTTATAGTTTAGAGATTGGTAGTTTGTTAGCAGGTAGTAAGTATCGAGGTGACTTTGAAGAAAAAGTCAAAGCAGTACTTGACGCACTAACCGTTAAGAAAGATGCAATTCTTTTCATTGACGAAGCACATACAATGCGTGGTGCAGGTGGTGCAACAAACGGTGCAGTAGACTTTGCTAACATGATTAAGCCTGCAATCACTAAAGGTACATTGAAAGTTATTGCTAGTACTACTTGGGAAGAATATTACGAATCCTTTGAAAAGGATCGTGCATTGATGCGTAGATTCTATCGTGTGTCTATTGATGAACCAAGTCGTGAATCTACTGTGCGTATTCTTAAAGGATTAAGTGTACGATTGAATGACTTCCACAGCGTAGAGATTACAGACGAAGCAATTGAAGCCGCTGTTGAAGGTGCAACACGTTACATTCAGGATCGTAAGAATCCGGATAAGAGTATTGATTTGTTAGATGCGGCTTGTGCTAAACAACGTGTAGCAGACAACAAAGGTGCAATCATTACTAAAGAATCAGTCTTTGAACAGATTGAAAAATACACAGGTGTTCCTGCTGACAAGTTAACAGATGATAACTCTGAACGTATTGTTAATCTTGAATCTAATGTTAAATCAAAACTATATGGACAAGAAGAAACAGTTGACAAAGTACTTGAACGAGTATATGTTAGTTTTGCAGGCATTGGTAATGAGAAAAAACCATTAGCAAGTTTCTTATTCTTGGGCCCAACTGGTACAGGTAAGACTGAATTAGCTAAATTGCTGTCTAAGAACCTAGACATGAAACTACTTAAGTATGATATGAGTGAGTATGGTGAGAAGTTCAGCGTTAGTTCGTTGATCGGCGCACCCCCGGGTTATGTTGGCTTTGGTGAAGGTTCACTAGGTGGTGGACGATTGATTAATGACTTAAGCAAGAATCCTCATTCAATATTATTGTTTGATGAAGTTGAAAAGGCTCACCCAGATATCTTTAATATCTTCTTACAGTTGCTTGATGAAGGTCGAGTTACAGGAAGCAATGGTAAAGAAGTCAATGCTAAAAACTGTATTATTATCATGACCAGTAACTTGGGTAGTAGTGATAGTGAACGTAATGTTATTGGATTTGGTAGCCAAGAACGTTCAGGAGATGATGACAAAGCATTGAAAGAGTTCTTTAAGCCAGAGTTCAGAAATCGTATTGACTTGGTATGTAAGTTCAGCAAACTAGATATGTTGGCAATCAAAAAGATTGTTGTCAAATTTGCTGAGGACTTGAAGAAGTCATTGAAAGATGTACACGATATTTCATTACACTTAAGCGAACCGGTAGTTGAGTATCTAGCAGAAAAGGGTTATGATAATAAAATGGGAGCCCGCCCACTAGCAAGAAAGATTGACGAATTAATTAGGGTACCTCTAAGCAAGAAAATCTTGTTTGAGCGTATCAAAAGTAGTACAATCAATGTTAATTTAGAAAACGAGGACATTGTTTTTGATGTTCAACTTAAACTTAAAGCAGAAGTAGGCGAAGATGGCATTATCACGGTTATCACAGATCCGCAGTGACGGAATAGGATTCATTGAATATAGAACATTGTATTTTAGCAAGTATGTTTATCGTGCTAGAGTACATATGGTTGGTGCATATCTATGTTCGTACAGTTCAAAAAAAGAAGATTTTGAAAAAAGAATCCTAGCAAACAAAAGTATCAAAACAGCAAATGCTGATGACTTAGTGAAATTCTCTGCTTTTAAAAAGGCAATGAAGAAGGGTGAAGGAACTATTAGAATTGAAGGCAATATTGCTAGTGTATTTTCTAATGATTTGAATTACCTAAAAGGCCTAGAGACATTAGGATTTATAGTTGATTATACTGAAGTGCAGGATAACGTCCCTACAGGTATAAAGTATTTTGTAGAAGAACCTAAGTTTAAGCATCGTATCTATCTAAAAAGCAAGCGTGTTTCTGATGATTTCCCAAAGAAATTACAGAATATGTTTGAACGATATAAGGGTACAAATACTGTAATTGTTCCTAGTCCATCATTACGTGATTGGTTAACTGAGAGTGGAACTCCTAGTCTAGGGGGCTGGTTAGCTTGGAAACGCAGTTATTGTAGCAGTCACTATTTTATTGACTATAATGACGAGAGTTTCATCACTATTTTTGCATTAACCTTTACTAACATGATTTCTAGGAAATTCACGCTAGAAAAGCGTCCAGAGTCAATTTAAAATGATAAATACTCTATAATGGAGTATTTACCATGGCAAAGATTGTCGAAGATGTATTAATCATCAAATTTAGTAAAATCGTTAAGGACAGTGAAGGTGAAGTTACTAGCGTAGCTAACCATGATGTCCAGCAAGCATTAGAACAAGTCGCACAAGAGTTAGTTGGCGACGCCATAGTCGTTGAGGTTGTAAGAGCATAATGAGCCAAACAACTGCACTCACGCTATTACCACAGACTATAACAGTAGTTACCGGGGACAAACAACCCGGTGCTAGTTATTATGTTGCCGGTAAAACATTACAAACTTTAACTTGGAAGTTAAGTGGGTTCTTGGGTACGGTTGTAGTTCAAGGAACACTAGTAGAAAATCCTACACTAGATACAGATTGGTTTCCGATATATAATCTAGTATGTACATTGGGAAACAATAACGGTGGTTCAGTTGGAACACCTGCAGTTAATTTTGTTAATGTTACTGGTAATTTTGCATGGGTAAGAGCAAAAGTTGTAACACGTACTGAAGGTACAATTAATTATATTAAATTGTGTTATTAAAATGTCTAAGTCTAAATTAATTACTGAACAAATTAAAAAGATTCGTCCTTTAATTAAGGAGGCTAGTCCTCAACAAAAACTTAAATTAATGAAACTAATGAAGGTTGCATTGAAAGAAGGATTTGATGAACGTCAAGCATTAATTCATAAATTGGCTAGTACTGGCAAGTATGACGTAAGTGATTTGGAATTGGCTAATGATGAAGAATTGCAAAAATTATTAGCCGATGAAGGACATCAAGAGGTCGATGAAGCAAAGATTCATTTCACAGACCCCTCTACTAAAGTTAATTTATACTATGTACCACCAAAACTAGAACATGAGGGTAAAGTACAGAATATTGCACATAATATTCCATATTCAACTGTTCAACCATTAATTGACAGATTAATGCAAAAGTATCCTAATTTAAATCCTGACTATATGGTCTGGTATACATTAGGTAAAGACAAGTATGGCCAACGCTTAGAAGAAAGTCAAGATTATTTAGAAGAAAAATAATTCGGGGTGGTCCTCAGTGTGTAAATAATTACATCATTTAAGAGGACCAAATGGCAACTAAAAAAACAACCGAAACTAAAGCACCAGCTAAAGCAGTAAAAGCTACTAAGGCTACTAAAGAACCCAAGACAGTTCCTGTAGAAAAAGTACAAGAAATTGCTGAACAAGCGGCTGCTCAACAACTAGCCCAGCAACAACAAGCGGCTCAAGCAGGACAAATTCAAGTCAATGTTGATTTTCTAAAAACAACTAAAGTACATATCGCTATGCCATGCTATGGTGGTATGTTGACTGAATCAACTTTCATGTCATTTATCAAGTGGGCTAATACAGCCCGTCAACTTGGTATTGACTGGACATTAGAAACAATGGTAAACGAGTCTTTGATTTCACGTGCCCGTAATACACTAACTGCTAAGTTCTTAGAACAAGAAGGCGCAACACATTTATTCTTTGTTGATGCTGATATTGGTTGGGAACCATGGCACTTGTTAGTTTTACTCAACCGTGACGTAGATGTTATCGGTGGATTGTACCCAATGAAGACTATGCCTATCAAGTGGGTAGTTAATGGATTCGAAGGTGCAGAAGAAGGACCAGATGGATTCCAAGAAGTAAGTAAAGCAGGTACTGGATTCTTGTTAATGAAGAAACATGTATTTGAGAAACTTAAAGCACACCCTGCTGTTAAGCAATACAAGAATGACATTGGTCTAGATCCAAAGTATGATGCTCACTTAAAGACATACTTTGACACAGCAGTTCGTCAGAATCGTTACTATAGTGAAGACTGGACATTCTGTGAAAACTGGCGTGACCTAGGTGGTAAAATCTATGTTGACAAACGTGTTCTATTGCGTCATAGCGGTAGCTATGTATTCTGTATGGAAAATCAACAACATCTGATGGACACAATCGGTCCTATGTACCTGCAAGAGTTACAGAAAAAACAAGCTGAAGCCGCACAACAAGCCGCAAATCAAGCACAATAATAGAAATAAACTCTATTACAATGGCTACCGCAAACCGTGGTAGCCATTTTTTTTATATAAATACTATATGCAATTTAATGAGTTAAACAGTTTTAAAATGTCCGACGCGGTTCGTTTCCATGAACATCTAAATCCTGCCATATTTGACGGGGATAACATGAAAGGATATGTCAGAGAGCAACTATTATTGATTGCTAATGACTTCATAGAACATCTAGGATTACCAGATTTAGCCATAGAAGATATCACAGTCTCTGGAAGTAATGCAGCCTATAGCTATACTGAGTTAAGCGACATTGATTTACACATATTAGTAGATATTTCACAATTTAGTGAAGATGATGTTTACCGTGAATTATTTGACGCTAAAAAGACAGTTTATAATGATAGCCACGATATATTAATTAATGGATATGAAGTAGAATTATATGTACAGGATAGCAACGAACCCGTAATCAGTCTTGGTGAATATTCAGTAATGAATGATAAATGGTTGAAATTACCAAGAAAACGCAAAGCAGACTTTGACCAGTTAGCAACTAAATTAAAATATCGTAAACTATATAAATTAGCGCAGTATGCATTAAAGTCGAATGATTCAGAAAAGATTAGTAAAATAATCAAGACCATTAAAAAATACAGAAAAATTGGATTAGATTTTCATGGCGAATTTGGCCCTGAGAATATCGCATTTAAAGCATTACGCAATAAAGGTATAATTAAGAAATTATACGAGAAATTACAATTATTGCATAGTCAACGATTAAGTTTGCCTGAGTCTAGTGGATATATTCCAAGTCCAAGTCAGAAGAATGATAGACGTTGGATGACTGCATTAACAGTAGATATCACTCCATTTACAATGCAACAGAATGCTAAGAAATTAGGAAGTAAAATAAGTCGTGCGGGTATTCCCCCAGTACTGAGAGCATAATAAGAAGGAAATAGAGAATGAAAAGAACAACCCCAATACAACCAGCAAATATTGATGTAGGATCTGATCCAGGATTAACTACGTTTAGTCCTAAAACATTACAGCCTGTTATACTTCCCACCGGTACTACAACTACCGGAACAGCATCAACAACCGAAACAGTTTCGGTGCAAATTGTTAAAAACATTTACACAATAAATCCCCCCGGTGGTGCAAATGGTGAGGTTCAATTTAACTTTGGTGGTTCTTATACCGGCGACGGTGGACTAACATATGTCCCTAGTACAGATACGTTGACAACTGGTACATTAAATGTTACACAATTAAATCCTACCCGTATTAATTTATCCTCAATTAGTAATTTAACTATTAGTGGTGGAAGCTACAACAATGTATTGAAAACAGACGGTGCCGGAACATTGTCATGGGAAAGTGCATTCCCATCAGATGCAGGGAATAGTGGTAAATTCTTAAAGAGCAATGGTATTAATCAAGTATGGGCTAATGTTAGCTATGCTAATTTAGTTGATGTTCCTGGAAATATTGCTACTACTGATTATGTTGGTAATGCTATTGCTACGCTAGTAGATAGTTCACCTAATGTGTTAAACACATTAAATGAATTAGCAAATGCATTAGGCAACGATGCAAGTTTCTCGACTTCTATTACTAATTCATTAGCAAATAAAGCAAGTGTTATTAGTGTTACAAATTTAAGTAATACAGTAGCAAATATTAGTTGGGCTAATTTAAGTGGTGCACCTAATATTGATAATTATGCAACAACTGCTAATTTATCAACACTATCTAATACTGTTGCAAATATCACATGGGCTAATTTAAGTGGTAAACCAACTATTCCTACAGATGTTGCGAATCTAACTGATTTGACTAGCTTGTTGGGCGGAGGTGGTATAGCATTAACAGATATTAGTGTTGGTGCACCAAATTCAGCAAATGGTAGCGGCAATATATCATATGCCAATTCAACCGGTGTATTTACATATACTCCACCGGTGATACCTGATGTTAGTGGATTTGCATTGACGAGTGCTATACCAACTGATATTGCTAATTTAGCAGATGCAACTAATTTGTTAGGTGCCGGCGGTATAGCATTAACAGATTTAAGTGTTACTACATCAAATACAGCAAATGGTAGTGGTGATTTATCATATGCCAATTCAACTGGTGTATTCACATATACTCCACCTAATTTAAGTAGCTATTTAACAGCTATCACAAATATATTTGACCAAGACTTGAACACAGCCAATAATACACAATTTAATAGTGTAACGACTGGTAATATATTCAACAACGGTAATATTGAAATTAATACACCTTATGGTACTACTGCTGATATTGATATCTATACTGACTGGGCAGGCAATGGTAGTTCAGGTGGTATTGATTTATGGTTAAAGCATGGTGATGGTCTTTATGTTAAGACACATGATGGTGACCATGTTTGGAGTTTCGATGACAACGGTATATTAAATCTACCAGTAGGTGGTGATATCAGAGACAGTACAGGTAATAGTGTATTAGGTGGAGGCGGTGGTGCAAACACCGGTAATATTACATTCAGTGATACTACAATGGCTAGTACAAATGGTAATGTTAAGATTGGGTTTTCGCCATCGGCAAGCCCTGCAGTAGAATTTACTTTTGTTACCACTGGTAATTTAGTGTTACCTAAAGGTACTATCTTAAGTGAAACGGCCAACTCAACAACCATCACACCGCCGAATGCATTAGCTGGACAGAGTTTAGTAGTTCGCTTAACAGGAGCTCAAGGAATTACTTCCGATCATCCAGGTGGATTTACTGACGGTGATACTATTACATTAACCATAGTTCCTGATTATAGCCTTACTCCAGTTACTGGAACAGTAGACTATACATTTACTGATTGTACTCAACAACAATTAGGTAGAGCGTTAACAGGCACATTGACATTTACTAATGAGCCTTCTAAACAAATAACTTGGACTATACCAGTTTCAAGTACTATGACAACTTTCACTATCACCCTTAGCAATGCTGTAGGGTTTAGTATTGGTGGATTGATATCACCGCTTACACTAACAAGAAGTGGTAGTAGTGAAGACCATCATATTCATTTAATAGCAGGTGATCCGTCAATCACTGACATGTACTTGGGCGATGACGACCAGTATGTTAAGATTGAAAAGAACGGTGGTAATGTTCTTATTGGTACTAACGAAAATAATAATCAGTGGACTTTTGGCACAGATGGTACATTGACATTGCCGGATGGTTCTGGAGTTGCTGGTGGATTTATCTACGGTGCTCCAGGCGAAGGAGCAGGAATAAGCAACGGTGGTACAGGTTATCAACAATTCTTTGTTCAAGGTGACGGTGCCTATGTACAAACCAGTGTAGACAATTCTGGCACAGTATTCAACACTTGGCAGTTTGGCCTAGATGGTATATTAACTGTTCCCGGTGATATTGTTGCAGAAGAAGATAACGACTTAAACTTTGAAGTTTATAATGCAACAACAGGGGGTGGTACAGGGTTATCATTTGTAAATTACGATAGTAATGTTGGTCAAAAGACTACACAATTTATTATAGGTTCATCAAATGCAGAATTAACTACTAACTTTAACCATCCAACAGGTAGTAAAAATACATGGGTATTTGACATGACTGGTAATTTAACATTACCGGCAGGTGGTGATATTAAAAATAGTACCGGTGCATCCCAGTATATTAGCTTATCATCACTAAAAACTTTAGTGGCAGATAGTACTGATTTTGCTGATTTTCAGACAAGAATAGCGGCTCTTTAATTAGTATACCAAGTTTAGGATTTATGATAAATATAAGATATACGGAATTTATCTTATGAAAATCAGTCATTTACAAGAAAATCTTACACCTGCTTCGGCCCCATCTGCACCGACCCCTGGACCTAAGTTTGGACGCAGTGACGAAATGCTAGAATCAGGTGCAAGCACTACAACAGCCGGTGTTATGTCTACAGGAACCCCAACTAATATGGGTGTTCAAAGACGTAGTAAAAAAGGCAGTGATTTACTTAAAGGTATCAAGATTAGTGAGAAATATGCTAATAGCAGAAAAGCCGGCATCAGTGAAGATGCTATAAATGAAGATGACTTAAGTGAAGAACAACTACAAGCAAAGAAAAGACGAGAAGAATTATTTAAAAGATCCAAACCACGTGATATTGGTAATAAACCAAGTGATCGTGAAATCATGGCAAAAGAAGAATTTAATGGTGGCGGTGAATACAATGACGAGATAGATATGGTTCAAAACAATCTACACACAATCGTTAGAGTTTCAACACACTTAGGCAAAGAATTACAAGCAGACGAGAATTTACCTGAATGGGTACAAGAAAAGATTGCTGTATGTAAATCAATGATTGTAACTGTTATGGATTATATGATTAGTCAACATGAGCGTGGTAATGTTTATACACAGGACATGGATGAAGGACAATTAGAATTTAATACCCCTGATCCTGTTATTGTAGTTCAAGACCTTAAAGGCAATATTTTAGATACTGTCAATCTATCTGTGGCAGCTCAAAAATATAAATTAGGTCAACCACAAAATATTAAAAATCAATTAGCACACCAAAGTTACACTAAGATCGGAAACTATACTATTTCTGCTCCAATGGGAGGACAACCTCAAGATAAAACAACGACAGGTCAAAAAAATACATTTGCTACAGGCATGGCGGAAGGTGCTAAAGTTGACCGTATGGTTAAGCATGTTAAGTCTAGTGAAAAGAAATTAGGACACAGTGATAAAGAAGCAGAGAATATTGCATGGGCAACTGCTAACAAGCGTGGCATGTTGGATAACAAAAACAAAAAAAATGTAGCGGAAGGCATGGGAGGACAAGTTGTGTTCAGTGGTACAGGAGACAATGGAGGCAAATATGAAATCATACAATCTGGAGATGATTTTATGATTCACGCTAATGGTAAACACATTGATTCTTATGGTAGCCTACACCGAGCAATGAGTGTGCTTAAGAATGAAGTACCAGGACTAAAGAAAACTGTAGACGAAGAAAGCAAAGGTCTATGGGCTAATATACATGCTAAACGTGAACGTATCAAACATGGTAGTGGAGAACATATGCGTAAGCCAGGTAGCAAAGGCGCGCCAACAGCAGACGCATTAAGAAAGTCAGCTAAATGAAAATAACAGAACTATACGAAGGCGCAGAGCCAAAACTACCAGGTGCGGTATCTGGCATTAAAGTAATGACACCGCAACAGTTTGCAGGTCAAGAAGGTAGTGAACCTGAACAAGAAGTAGATGAAGCAACTGCATTACCAGCACAAAGTCGTGAACTAGGTGGACAAGAGTTTCAAGACTATATGACACGTATCAAAGGTACAGATGATATAGACAAGAAGACTGGTCAAGTTAAAGTAGACAAGAAGGGTATTGCAAAGTATACCACTGGCAAAACTAAAACTGACAAGTATAAAATGCCCTACATACATCGTAGTAGTGCAATTGAATTCTATGACGAAGCTGGCAAACGATTTAAAGAAGAAGCAGTAGTTGATGCATTAAAAACTCGTCCTAAAAAGTTACTAAAGCAAAACGAAAAGATGAAGCATAGTAACGGTGACTTAGAACAATTCTTTAATGTTGGCTTTGCGGCATTGACTGGTGTTGCAGTTGATGAATCAACTAATAAACTAATCATTGTAAATACATGCCCGGGTGCTGGTAGTTGTAAAGTAGATTGCTTTGCAATGAAAGGTGGTAAAGTTCAATTCAAGGCTGCATGGCTAAGTGATGGTCGTATATTAACATTCTTATTGAATGACCCAAACGGATTTTTTGAAACACTAAGTTCAGAGATTCGTAAAGAAGAACAGTTAGGTAAGAAGGGTGGCTATGCAGTTACAATTCGTTGGCATGATGCTGGTGACTTCTTTAGCCCAGAATATTTTGATTTAGCTATGAAAATGGCAAAACAACATCCAGATGTTAAATTCTATGCTTATACAAAAATAGCGGGCGCGGCCCTGGCTAGTAAACCATCTAACTTCATTATTAACTGGAGCGAAGGGGCTAGCACAAGTCAAGAAAAACAAGTTAAGGCGGCTGACCCTAACTTAGATAAAACTAAAAATAGTCGTATTGTACCTGATGACATGTTCCAAGACTTATTAGTTAAGGATCAAAAAGGTAATCTAGTTAAAGGTGGCGAAGGTCAGTGGCAAGTTCAATCTGATAAATTACCAGAATTAAAACAACGATTAGCAAAAGCATATAACATTAGTGCAAATAGCATCTTATCATATGATGAGTATATGAGCAAAGGTAAAAATACAGGATTGAAATACAATGTTATTGTTGCACCAGGCGAAGGTGATGTAAGTGCAAACGACCCTGGCGTACTTAGTACTCTATTACTAAGACACTAAAGAACTACGAATTATTTTATTTAGGGATTTAAATATAAATGGATAGAGGTGTGTTTGATTTCTATAGTAGATTCAAAGGCAACCCGCCAGCTAAATAAAAAAAGGATTAACATGTTAGCAGACAACTTAAAAGTATTATTAGCTTCAACAGAAGCATTTTCATTGAAATCACGCAACTTTCATTGGAATATTGAAGGAAGTAATTTCCCTCAATATCACGCATTTTATGATTCGTTATACAATGATACATATGAAACAGTAGATAAGATTGCTGAGTATATCAGAGTATTGGATAGTTATGCGCCTGCAAGTTTAACACGTTATGCAGAACTATCAATCATTCAAGACCAAACAAAAATTCCACGTGCTGAATTAATGTTCATGGAAACTCAACAAGATATTGAAAAGATGGTTGAACTTGTTGTTGGTATGTTTGACATTGCAACACAAGAACGTCAACAAGGTATTGCTAACTACATGGCAGAACTACAAGACTTCTATGGTAAGAAGGCTTGGATGGTTCGTAGCATTCTTAAAAAAGAACGTGAGTAAAATACCCAATGCGCCTCGATGAAGTCTCATCTCCATTAAAAAAGTTCAAAGTAACTGTAAAAGTTAATGGCTCCTCAATCAAAACAATAATTCATGCTGAGTCTCAGGGTCAAGCAAGACAGTTGTTAGTTAAGTTATATGGAAAAGACAATGTGCAGTCAATTTCAGAATCAATACAAACTGATACTGTTGATGAGATGGCTCTTAAACAGTTCACTCCTATGGGTGATTTTGAAAAGCCAGGTCCATTCAGAGGTGTTGATAAAAGATTAGTACCTCATCCAACTAATCAACTAAAGACACAAAGATTCTTAGAGAAAACCCCTTACGATTTTAGATTGTTCTTTAGTAACATTCCTGGTACAGGACGTTACAGTGAATATGGACCTATGAAGGCTGAAGTACTTCAACAAGTATTTGGTAAAGAAGCACAACAAATTATTGATGGTAGTGAAGATGCTATCACTGTAGTGTTTGTGGGTAATAAAGGTGATAGCAAAGTAATGATGACACCATGGATCATGGCACATAGATTTGGTCATGCTATTCAAGCAGGTCATCGTAATGTTGGTGCAAGTAAATCAGGTGCATGGCCCGAAGCAGAACAATATTTCTTTAACACAGTTAATCAAGTGTTAGAACGTTGTTATGGTAAAGTAGCAAAAGACCAATATGGTCGTCCTGCACGAAGCGGTATGTCTTGGAATCTAACACCAGAATATAATGCATTATTCAATGCTATTGGAACACAGCGTAGCAGTCGCAGTAATGAAATCAAACGTCCATATGAATTCTTATATGAATTATTTGCACAATATTTAGGTACAGGAACAATCACATTAAACCCATTACCAACTAACTTAGGTTATGGTCGTCAAGCATGGGGTAACCCAAGTAAGTATCTTAATCTAAAATCAGAGTTTCGTGACGAAGATACAAGACAATATGAATCACAGGGTATCGGTGATGATTTAACTGAATACTTTGCTGAAGTTTTAAGAGGATGTGTAGGAAATATTTATGTTATGTAACCCAAACGATTACCCTGTATACCCTGAGGACGATGGAACGGATAGACCCCGTAATCCATATAGTCCCGTCTAAGAACACACCTACCTTAGGACCGTGTGGCCCGGCTGCTGGGCTGAGAAAGCGATTCGCTACCGTGGACTCAAAAGTGAGCAATATCCTTTCTGAGATAAATACTCTATTACTCAGGATTTTTACCATGATTTTATTAGAAGGTGGCAATATTTGGCCAGACGTTGAAACTAACTTTGACCCGTCTGTTGTCGGAAAACCACTAAGCGAAACTACACAAAAATATCTAGAACCCTTGGGCGTCACATTAGAGGTTATTGGATCATGCTGGAAGCCACGCTACGATGCCAATGGAAATGCTGTACCATCAAATGACTTAGATTCAATGGTAGAATTAACTACATTAATGCAACAGTTTAATACAGCAGATTCATCAACTACTCGCAAAGCATTGGCAGCTTTTCTTAATAAACAAAATATTGAAACTAGACTAGCAGGTGTAACTGTTCATTGTAAAATACCAATGAGTGGTAAGTTTTATCAAGTTGATATCAAAGTTGTTAAGAATGCTCATAAAGTGGCACAGTTTCACAGACATGAAATTCCACAAGGTAGTCCTTATAAAGGTGTTAACAAACAGCTAGTGATGAACGCACTTGCTAGTACACAAGGTATGTTATGGAGTCCTGACGAGGGTTTATACAAACGTGATGCGGCAGGTAAAAAGTCAGATTTATTAGCTGATGATTGGGATATGATTGCTCAATACTTATTAGGTAGAGGTGCAAAAGGTTCTGACTTGGGTAGTGTAGAATCTATTATGGCAAAGATACCTGACAAAAGACGCAAAGAAGAAATTATGAATATGGCACGTGCCGGTCATAGTTGGCAGCAAGCCACACCAAATGTAACCGAATGGTTTCGTAGAACAATGGAGATGTTAAAATGAGAATGCATGAATTTATAACTGAAGCAGCCAACCCTAAACAACAGGCTGCTACTGCTATCGCAATGAAGGCAAAACATCAAAAGCCTAAAGGCATAAATGAATTCGCACCCCCTGGCGGCGGAGACGGCGACGATGGGTTTGATGATGAAACACTCAAGCGTATGGCTGCACAGTGGTATCACGGTGATGAGGATCCACGCATCGAACAAACTCTTGCAGCCGCAGGTTGGGAAATTGGACAAGACGAAGGCTACGATGACGAGCCGGGTGTGTTTGTTGTACAATCAGGTGATGTGAATGGTAACAGCTATATGAGTTGGCCAGCAGAAGAATTACAAGGCATGAATGAAGGTGAGAACTGGAGTAAACACAATAATCCAAGAGCAGGTGGCATGAGTCAAAAATCTGTTAACAGTTATCGTAGAGAACATCCCGGTAGTAAAATTCAAACTGCTGTTACTACAAAGCCAAGCAAATTGAAAAAAGGTAGCAAGAGTGCTAAACGCCGTGCAAGTTTCTGTGCTAGAATGAAGGGCATGAAGAAACATCGTACAAGTGCTAAGACTGCACATGATCCAAATAGTAATATTAACAAAAGCCTTCGTAGATGGCATTGTGAAAGTATAGAAGAATTACATGAATTAGTAATGATTGCTGAACAATTTATACATAAGAGAAAAAATGAGAGTAAGTGATTTATTACTTGAAGCCGCAGGTCCTGCAGTTGGTCGTAAGTACCAACACATTGAAGACCTTGTAGTCACAAACGGAAGTGGTGGCGGATTACATGCGGCTGAACGTATGAAGCACATGGTTGATAACTATGACTCTATTGAATTGAAATGGGACGGCATGCCAGTTGTATACTGGGGTCGTGATGAGAATGGCACTTTTAGAATGATACCAAAGAATGCATGGGCATATTTGAAATCAGGTAAGACACAAACAAGCAGTGGTGCACCAACAGTAATGAATAGTGCAAAAGATGTTTATGCTTTTGTAATGGGTACAGGCAATGCTGATCCTAATGATAAAAGTAGAGTACAGTTTGCAAAACAATTTTCAGGTATGTGGCAATACTTTGAGAAGATTAGTCCACAAAAAGGATTCTTAGAAGGTGGCTTATTGTTCTATCCAGGTACTAAACCAACAGGTGAAAGTGCAATGCCAATTCTTAATAAGAACACAAACACATACGACTTCAAACCTAACATCACTGGTTTTCATATTCCAGTTGGTAGTAATTTAGGTAAAAAAATAGCAAGCGGTGCAAAGTTAATGGTCGCCGCAACTGGTTACTATGCTACCTTAGGTAGTAGCGATGAACAAAGATTTCCTAATGCAGAAAGTTTATCTACGAATGATGTTTTAGTACAGGGCACAACTTACGTTGAAGAAATGCCAGGTGTTGATACAAGTTATATTGATAAGATGGAACAATTTATTAGTGGTAATGCACAAATTATTGATACGTATCTATCACCTAAGAAAGGTTTGTCTAGACCAAGTGGTATACTTTACACATATCTAAATAGTCATTTAAGAAAAGATGGATTAGTAAGAGACTTCCCACAATGGGCACAAGCTAATCTAAGTGAAGGTCAAGCACACGGTATGTTAGCAGATAAAAAAGGTTATCAGACTGTACTTGGTGCAGTTGAAGGACTTACTAGAGCTAAAATGCAATTAATTAAGTCATTAAGTTTAGGATTACATGGTGGTATAATGCAAACTAATCCAGAAGGATATGTACAAGCACATCCTGAGATTAACTTTAAATATCCATTACCCGGTCAATTCTTAAAATTAATTGACCAAGAAAATTGGGCACCAAAGAAATTATGAGATACACAGAATTTAATGAAGCAACACAAAGCACAGCCGTAGTTGGTTGGGGTCGTGGTATGGGCCACAAAGGTCATATGTTGTTAGCAAGAGCAGTTATTGTACACGCAGAACAAATGAATGCAACACCATTTTTCTTTGTATCAAAAACAATGGGCAAAGAAGATCCATTAACACCAGAAGAAAAATTATCAACATACAAAAAAGTATTTCCTAAACAAGCAGGTATATTTCATTTTGGACAAACACTTGGACAAGTATTAAGTGATGTAGGTAAACAATATAAAAATGTTATTTTGATAGTAGGTGAAAAAGAAGTACAATCATTTCAATGGTTATTAAACCAAGATAAAGCTGGCAATGTTCCTTATAAGAACTATGGATTGAATAGTTTAAAAATTATAGCAAGACAACAAGTCAATGATCCAGCGCAAAAGATTGAAGGTCCAAGAGCAACACCAATGCGTGAAGTATTACTTGATCCAGAAAAATTCAAAGCAAGCAATCCAAAGTATGCTAACATGCCTAACGAAGAACTGAAGTTTGCAGTATGGCGTAGAGATATGCCTGATGCATTAAGTGATGAAGAAGTATTCTCATTAATGAGTACCGCACAACAACGATTGAATGTAGCACATGCACCTAAAGTACGTAAGTCTCCCGTAAAGTCATTGAAAAAGAAAACAGCAGTGGCTGAATCAGCAGTAAGTGATTTAGCCGATAAGTTACCTGCATTGAAAAAATATGATTACAGCACCATTGACAATCTAATGCAACGCATTAGCGGTCGTTATAATATCACAGGTGATGAGTTACATGATATGTTTGTTAAAAAATACGGGCATACACCGGATACATGGGTAAAGAAACTTAAAGATAGATTAGGTGAAGATGAATTAGAAGAAGTAACTCTTACTCAAATGAGACATGAGCTTGCTAAAATGGATAAGAACAACAATACACTTAAACAAAAAGTATATCATGGTTTTGGTGAGTATGAATTAGCACAACAAAAACAAGCTAAACTTGATAAAGAACGTGAAGAAGAAAAACAAAGAGTACGCACACCGGTAAAGCAATGGGGAGGTCAAATTGCTGAAGGTATTAACACTGATGAAGAAATACAACAAGTTAATGATTTTATAAAATGGTGTATTAAGCGTTTACATATCAAAGAACCATATCCAATGATTACCTTAAGTACTGATAGCGAACAAGCACAAAAAGGTCATCACACAGGATTACATACTAGTGATGGTAAGATTTGGGTGTACATTGAGAATAGAAATATGGTTGATATCTTCCGTACAATCTTCCATGAATTAGTACATCACAGACAGGATCAATTAAATATGATTGGGCCTGATGACAGCTACCCGGGTAGCCCAGTCGAAGCAATGGCTGATATGCTTGCAGGTAAATACATTAAGATTTACGGCAAGAATCATCCAGAAATATTTCAATAACATAAAGGAAAAAATATGCCAGGAATACATTTATTAGGTGGAATACAATTTAGCGGTGGCTCAACAATATTAGGAGATGATGCATCACCAAATATTTCTATTGCTCCCTGGGATATTACAAATAGGGGTTCTAGTGGAAGCGGAGTCACTTATGTAGGTAATCCCCCAACGTTGGACAGTTGGACTGTTGATCCCGGAACAGTAATTGCATCGTCAATATATTTTGAAGCAACCAACGCCGGTACATTAGCAGATTGGTATGCAAAATTTTCTAATGCAGGATTTGATCCAGATTTTGCATATGCATGGAATGCAACTTGGGCAACAGGTGGTTCAACAGTAGTAAGAATGGCAATAGGTAGTAACGGTACTTATACCGGTGACCCTAATTTAATGAAAATTATACCAATTGATACTACAATACCTGGTTGGGAAACATCTGATCCATTTACAACTTTAGCCAAACCAGGTACATATACTTTACCGGTTACATTGACACCATATATACCAACTAAGCAAATGGGCTATAATTGGTATTAAAATAAACAAAAAGGAAAAATATCATGACAACAGGAATACAATTATTAGGTGGAATTCAATTTGACGGCGGGTCAGTTATATCTGATGGTTCTGGGGGTGGCGGAGGCGGAGGACTAAAAGTGTACTTACAATCAGCTCCTTCAAGTGGAACAACATGGACAGACACTTCGGGCAATGGTTACAACGCTACTTTACGCAAGTCAGGTACAGGTAATTATGCTTACAATTCAGCTAATGGCGGTGGCATAGTCACAACCGGTAGTACAAGTCTTAATGGTGCAATGATTGATATCCCGTATAATTTACCATCAACATTTACTATTGAAATAGTAGCAAGTATTAGTGCTACAGGTTATTGGGCATCATTGTTTGGTAATGAGGCATATAGCTTTAATAAAGGATTTCTTGCATATTTTGGCAGTGACACAACACTAGCGATTGGATCATCATCCGGTTTACAAAATTATGCTTTGTCGTCCGGTGCTAAGGCAAATAGAAATCACTATTTAATTACTGTCACCGGATCAACATTGAACTTCTATTTAAACGGTACATTAAAAACAAAAACCGGAGGCACATTTGCACAACCTTCAGGTGGCATATCAACAAACAGTTTACAAATTGGTGCTAGACACCCCAACGCTGGCACAGTAAACACAATAAATGATGCTGCACATGGCAAATATTTTATGGTAAGAGTATATGATAGTGTATTAGACCAGACCGCTGTAACTACAAATTATAATGAAGCTAAATCAGCATTTAGTTTATAATTAAATTAGGTTACACTTGTTAATCGGGTAATTTAACCGTAATCACGCAAAATCATTGACTTCTTAGTGAAGTAGTGTATAATAACTACTTTACTAAGGAGTATCTATGAACGATGTGAAAACATTCAATGGTGATCAAAAAATCAAATTGACCCAATTGATTAATGAAGGTATGGCAGTGATGCATGAGATTGACACACTGCAAGGCGGATTAACCGATACCGTAAAAGCAATTGCAGAAGAACTAGAAGTTAAACCTAGTGTACTTAAAAAGGCAATACGCATTGCCCATAAAGCAAGTTTAACACAATCAAATCAAGAACACGAACAACTCAACACTATTTTGGAAACTGTGGGCAAGACACTTTGAGTTATGTAGATGCCATCCACGCAAGGGATGAAGATAGAATTTATGTAGTAGAGCGAGGTACTGACGGCAAGCGTCATTACAAAGAGTTTCCTGCCAATTATGTTTTCTATTACCCAGATAACAAGGGTAAGCATCGTAGCATTTACGGAAATCCTGTAAGCAGATTTAGTACACGTAAGCGTACAGAATTTGAAAAGGAACGAAGAATACATAATGGTAAAGAACTATTTGAAAGTGATATCAATCCGGTATTTCGTTGTTTAAGTGAAAACTATTTGGGTGTTGATGCACCTAAACTACATACTTGTTTCTTTGACATTGAAGTAGACTTTGACCCGGAAAAAGGTTTCAGTCCTACTAGTGATCCATTCAATCCAGTAACTGCTATTTCATTGTATTTGGATTGGCAAGATTTACTCATTACACTTTGCATTGCGCCAAAGCATATGAGTGAAGAAACAGCATGGGAAATCACAAGAAAATATGAGAACTGTTTACTTTTCAAAAGTGAAAAAGAAATGTTTGATACATTCTTTGAATTGATTGAAGATGCTGATGTAATGACTGGTTGGAACTCAGAGGGATACGATATACCATATATGGTTAATCGTGTTACACGTGTGATGAGTAAAGATGATACACGCAAATTCTGTTTAATGGGTCAATTACCCAAGCCTAGAGAATATGAACGATTTGGTAAGTCAGAACAGACTTATGATTTAGTAGGTCGTATTCACATGGACTATTTGCAACTCTATAAGAAGTACAACTACGAAAGTCGCCATAGCTATAAACTAGATGCTATTGGTGAAATGGAAGTTGGTGAAAACAAAACACAATACGAAGGTACTCTTGACCAATTGTATAACAAGGACTGGGAAAAGTTCTTAGAGTACAACAGGCAAGATACTATGTTGTTAGTTAAGATTCACAACAAATTAAAATTCTTAGAATTGGCTAATCAATTGGCGCATGAGAACACAGTACTGCTTCCAACAGTTATGGGTTCAGTGGCAATGATTGAAATGGCTATCTTTAATGAAGCGCATGAGCGTGGATTAGTTGTACCAGATAAAAAACGGAGAACTGAAAATGCAGATGAAACACAACAAGCGGCAGGTGCCTATGTTGCTACGCCGAAAAGAGGCATGCACGAATATGTCGGAGCAGTTGACATTAACTCACTCTACCCCTCAGTTATCAGGGCACTCAACATGGCGGGCGAGACTATTGTTGCCCAAGTCAGACAAACAATCACAGACCAGTACATGAAAGACAAAGGTCTTAGATTAGCACAAGAAAAGAAACGTTACAAAGAAGGTGACGATGATGTAGGTGGTGCTATTCTATGGGAAGGACTGTTTGGTGCATTAGAGTATACTGCAATTATGAACCAAGAACGTGGTACAATGCTTATTGTTGACTATGAAGATGGGCGCAGTGAAGAAATGTCTGCGGCTGAAATATGGAAATTGGTGTTTGATAGTCATCGTCCCTGGATGCTTAGTGCAAATGGTACAATCTTTACATACGAGAAAGAGGGTGTAGTTCCAGGACTATTATCTCGTTGGTACTCGGATCGTAAAACAATGCAGAAGAAATTACGTGAATCAACTACTGATGAAGACCGTGAGTATTGGGATAAGCGTCAGTTAGTGCGTAAGATTTTATTGAATTCTGCTTATGGCGCACTATTGAATGAACATTGTCGTTTCTATGACAAACGTATTGGTCAAAGTGTTACGCTATCTGGTCGTCAAATTGTTCGTCACATGATGAGCCAAATCAATCAAACTGTTACCGGTGAATATACACACGAAGGTGATGCGATTGTTTATGGTGACACTGACTCATGTTACTTCTCAGCATATCCAACTATGAAGCCTCAAATTGACGCAGGCGAATTAGAATGGAACAAAGAGGTATGTATTGGATTGTATGATGCTATTGCAGACGAAGCAAATGATTCGTTTCCCAGCTTTATGGAGAAAGCATTTCACTCACCGCGCAAGAATGGTGAAATCATTAAAGCTGGTCGTGAACTGATCGGCGACCGTAGTATTTTTATCACTAAGAAACGCTATGCTATCAATATCTTTGATAAAGAAGGCAAGCGTAAAGATAAAGATGGTAAGCTAGGTGATATCAAGGCTATGGGTCTTGATTTGAAACGTGCTGATACTCCTAAATATGTACAAGAATTCTTAATGAATGTATTGAGCATGGTCATTCAACAAGGTAAAGGTCGTGATGAAGTCATTGAGGTTATCAAAGAATTCAAACGAAATCTATCCGAACAAGATAGTTGGACAAAAGGTTCTCCTAAGTCAGTCAACAACTTAACCAAGCATACACTTGCATTTGAACAAACTGGTAAGTGTGGCGTTGGTCACGCAATGGCAGCAATTAATTGGAACTATCTAAGAAAATTATATGGTGACAACTATTCAATGAAGGTTATTGATGGTATGAAAATTATTGTATGCAAACTAAAACCTAATGCATTAAAGATGACTAGCATTGCTTACCCGACAGATGAACTGCGACTACCTAAATGGTTTACAGATTTGCCCTTCGATGATGAAGCAATGGAACAAACACTTGTCGATGAAAAAATTGACAACTTACTCGGAGTATTAAGTTGGGATATCAAAACCAATATTGATACTAATTCAACATTTAGTGATTTATTTACGTTTGGTTAAACTAATGTTTGACATTCGCAAAATATTCCATTATAATACACAGATAATCTTCCTAAATAACTTAAAGGACACAAAATGAAAGATACATTACTAGACATTATTCAACATACCTCAGCATTAGGTGTAGACCTAATCAAGGTCACTGGCACAGATACCGAAACTGTTATCAATGCAATTGCAGAAGATAAAAGCGTTATCGTTACTGGTACATTTAAAAACCCGCACCCAGAATTCATTGGTGTGTTTGGTATGCCTAACTTGGGCAAACTTAAAACTATTTTGAGTTTTGACGAGTATGATAACACATCAAAAATCTCAATGACAAAGGTTAATCGTGATGGTGTTGATACTCCGGATAGCATTCACTTTGAAACATTAGACAAATCATTTATTAATGACTATCGTTTGATGCCAAGAACAATTGTAGAAGATAAAGTTGGCAATGTTGCTTTTAAAGGCGCAACTTGGAACGTAGACTTTGAACCAACTGTTGCAAACATTCTGCGTTTGAAGAAACAAGCAAGTGCTAACAGTGAAGAAGCAACCTTTATGACTAAAGTTGATGGTACTGATTTGAAAATTTACTTTGGTGATCCCTCTACTCACAGTGGCAACTTTGTATTTCAAAGCAATGTAGGTGGTTCATTGGCAAGCAAGTGGAACTGGCCAGTACAAGCCGTTATCAGCATTCTTAGTTTACCTGGCGACAAAAAATATCGTATCAGTGATAAAGGTGCAAGTGAAATCATTGTTGATAGTGGTCTTGCAGTTTATCAATATCTATTACCAGCAAAAACAAAATGATAGGTAATATCAGTCAAACTGGTAAGTATATTGCAGTTACTGGCGGTCCTGCTAGTAACTATATCAACAACAGTAATTACATGAGTGTTGGGCAATTACAGTATAACATTAACCTTCAACGTTTAGAAGTATACAATGGCAATAGCTGGCAACATCTTAACTTGGGTACTTACTATGTTGGATTAAATCCTGAGGCTGAACAAATCTTAGACTGGGCACGTGACAAAATACGTGAAGAACGTGAAATAGAACAACTAGCAAAAGATAATGTTGCCATCAATGATTTACTACAACAAGTTAAAGACAAGCAACATCAAATCAAAATGGTTCAAACACTAATTAGAAAAGAGACTCATGTCCAACATCAACCTGTCTAATCAACATGACCCTGAATGGGCATTGTTCTTACCCGCAGTCAGTAGTTTCTATATTTCTGGCTTGGGTAAGCAACGTGAGGGTGAACCTTACTTTGACTTAGCACGTATACCTGCAAGTTTCAATGGTGATGTAGAGAAACTAAACTTCTTAAACAGTAAAGAAGGTCTATACACATACAAATGGGGCTTGTATTCTGCTGGTCATGCTAACTTAGATACAAACAAAGTTGACCATAATGAAAGTATCATTCGTAAACGTGAAGAAGGTACATTCATTTTAGGTGATTCAGGTGGATTTCAGATTCTTAAAGGTCAATGGCCAGCTGATTGGAAGGATCCTAATTGTCCCCGTGCTATGGTCAAGCGTAAAGCAGTATTGAACTGGATGGACACATACATGGACTATGGTATGTGTTTAGATATCCCTTCACAATCTACAACTACTTTTGACATGAAGGACAAGAACGGTGTTTCATTGCACGGTATCAGTACTATTGAACAAGCAATCAGTGCTACCCATATCAACAACGAATACTTTATTAAGAATCGTAATGGTAAGTGTAAGTTTCTAAACGTATTGCAAGGTCGTACTCATACTGATAGTGATAAATGGTATGATGAAATGAAGAAATACTGCGACCCAAACATCTATCCAGATAATCATTTCAATGGTTGGGCATTCGGTGGACAAACAAAGATTGATGTACATTTGATGTTGCGTAGAATGGTTGATATCATATATGATGGTTTACTACAAGAAGGTAAACATGACTTGATTCACTGTTTGGGTGTGTCAATACTTGAGTATGCCGTATTGTTCACTGATATTCAAAAAGCTATTCGTAAAAACCACAACCCAAAACTACAAATTACATTTGACTGTGCTAGCCCATTCTTTAGTGCGGCTAAAGGTTTGGCATATTTCAATAACAGTATTGAACATGAGAAGAAATGGTCATACAGTATGGAGAAAACTGCTGAGAATAAAGACTATGCTACAGATACCCGTAAGTTTAGAGACGGAGTTTTGGCTGACGGCATCCATAAAGTCTTTACAGATAGTCCAGTAACTGATAAACTACTAATGAAGGACTTGTGCTATCGAGGGCAAGGCTTCATTGGTCAACATGGTAAAGAAACTAAAACGAGTTGGGATACTTTGAGTTATACATTGTTACAAAGTCATAATGTCTATCAGCATATGACTGCGGTTCAAGAAGCTAATCGTAAGTATGAAACAGGTGTTATACCTGCAATGCTTAAACATGATTTGTCTGGACTAACATTCAAACAAGTTATTGATGATGTATTTGCACAAAAGACTAGACAAGCTAGCCATGATGTTATTGATGCACATAGTAATCTATGGAAGCAAATGCAAAGTGGTAGTCAAGGTATGAGTGGCAAGAAAACTGTTAACTCATTGACTAAGTTTAACGAATTGTTTGAGTTTGTATGACTTTTATGATACAAGAAACACAAGCGGCACCTATCACACATATGGAAATGAAAAATACAATTACATTTAGGTCATCTACTAATAGTGAAATGTTGAGGATTTCTCCCGATGGTTTTTATATTCGTGGTGTGAAGATACCACAAGATGAATATGAGGCAGAAATGGTATATAAAACATTTCATCAATGGCTCACATGGGCAACATTAAACAGGACTTTTTAAAATGGAACAAAGAGAACAAGCATTAGCAGAACAGCGTGAACGTATTCGTACAGTAGCAAACAGATTTATCTGGGTTACTTTTCAAAAAGAAGGTATTCATTGCTATCCACAAGCAGGTCACGATCCTGCATTAGCAACAGGTGACGAATATGATGTTAGCTTTTTAAGCACACCGCATCGTCATATATTTCATTTCCGAGTTGGCATTCAAGTAACGCATAATGATCGGGATATAGAGTTCATTCAATTCAAGCGTTGGCTTGAAAGTTTATTTCGAGGTATACTTGAGTTGAATAACAAAAGCTGTGAAATGATTAGTGATGACCTTTATGAGGTTATTGCAAGTCGTTATCCAGACCGTGACATTCAAATCGAAGTCTCAGAAGATGGAGAGAACGGATGTTCAATTTACTATAACACTAAACGACCAAACTTAACGGTCACAATCTAAGAGGTAATACAATGGCAAAACCAACTTTTCAACCTAATCCTAAAGTTCATCAAATCTTTGAAGACCTTGAAAAATACAAGGAGTTCTGTGTTGACTTTGGATACAAGTTTGATGAGGCAAGTTTGTACGATATGCGTAGTTATGTATATCGCCAACATCAAAAACAATTGACAGGCAAGTGGCCTAAAAATTCTTGGGATGCTGACGCAAGAGTATGATGCGTAGACTATATTATATGGGCCTTGAGCCTTATAAAGCACGATACACTCTACAACTACAAGAGTGGAATCGTGCTGTCTTTGAGAAACGGGGCATTGATTACGTCATTGTACCCGGTGAAACACTAAGTAACGACCAAGCGATTGTTACTGGTCAAGTATTAGATGCACATGGTCGCACATACTTTGGTATGTCGCAACTAATGAATTTGATTCGTATGATGAAGGCAGGAGAACTGAATAATGAGGACGTTATTTACTTTGAGGACATGTTCCAGCCTGGCATCGAAAGCCTACCTTATATTCTTAACCAGATTCCCGATTCTAGTAGGCCTCGCATTTTTGTGCGCTGCCTTGCTCAGTCCATTGATCCTGATGATTTTGTTCATGTGTGGGGCATGTCTAAATTTATGGGTCATTATGAAAAGATGGTGGATTCGTTTGTCGATGGTGTACTTGCTACGAATGAAGAAATGGTAATGCTTATGAAGATTGCAGGCTGGGAAGCCCCAATTTATAATATATCAGGTCTTGCATTCGGTAAAGATGAGGTGCGTGGTCGTGTTGGCGAACTAAAGCCATTTGACAAACGTAAAAAGCGCATTGCATTTTCTGCACGTTGGGATCAGGAGAAACAACCTGACTTCTATATGGATGTGATTGAAGAATTTCATAAGCGTTTTGAAAATGTAGCAGAGTTTTGTGTATTCAGTGGCAGCAAAATAAAGAGTAACAACAGTAGCTATATGGAACGCACACAACAAATGCGTAAAGACGGTAAACTCAAAGTTTACGAAGACCTAGAAAAGAATGACTACTATGCATTGTTGAATGATACACGCATTGTATTCAATTGTGCATTGCAAGACTGGGTTAGTAATACTGTAAGTGAAGCAGATGCATTGGGTTGTAACGTATGCTATCCAGCATATCGTAGTTTCCCCGAAACATTTGCTAATGACCACACAAGGCTGTATACTCCATGGAGTGTAGAAGATGCAACTATTAAATTATTCAATATGCTACATGCACCAAGTAAAAATCAAGGTGCAATTAGCGATTGGAATGATAAGACTATTGACCGTATCTGTGATATCATGGAAGGCAATGGTGAACAGTGGTTGCGTATGTCAACTGATTATCGTAAACACACAAGAGAAAGTAAATATTAAGGAGTAAACATGGCAACTTGGAAATTATCAAACTACTACAAGAAAAGTGCGATTGAACGACAAATTTGGACTAACGGTGATAAAGTAATTATCCGTGAAGAAGGTTTTCGTTGGGGAACATTCTATGTTGAATGTGATGAACGTCCATTAACTGATGAAGAATTAGTAAATGAAGATGGCTATGAACTTGGCTACATTGATGATGATGTATGCTGGGAAATGGAAGAAATGATGGATGGTTGCTGGGCTGACACCGAAGCAGGCAGAAATTGTACTGAAGAAGATTTAGAAGCATTCAACGAAGCCTGGGACGAAAATTACTACGAGGGCGTAGAAGAATTAGGTTGGACTAACGATGACACTGAATTCTGGTTTCATGGTCCGTTGTTACTTGTTAATGAAGATACTGGCGAAGAAGTTAATGGTGAAAAAATTAAAGAAACTATGGCAGATAAAGAACCAGTAGAATCTAAAACACCACATCCTATAGGTACATGGCCGCTAAATTCCACAGCAGCTTGGCCGTTCGGTGATCCGGTAGCTAACACAGTAGAAACTGCTAAATGGCCTTTTGATAGACCATACGAAGGACCTAAAAAGGAAGAAGAATAATGGCTAAGAAAAAAGTAAAAATAGAACTATATGCAGAAGCACCCTATATGCAGGGTTATGCATCAGGATTAGCAAATGAAGAATTTTTTAACCCATATGCTAATGTAGAAAATGCAGAGGCAGACGCTGAGGACTACGAGCGTGGGTATGAAAATGCCGTAGAGAGTGTACAGGATATACACGAATAATTTAACATAAAGGAAATAAAATGAACGCACATAACGATATTAAAACACACTTTGATGACTACTTAATGGAGAACGAAAAATTCGAAAAAGGTAATGCATCAGCAGGCACACGTGCCCGCAAAGCACTAGCAGAAATGGCTAAAGCTATTAAAGCACGCCGTAACGAAATTACTGCTGAAAAAGCCGCAAGAAAAGAAGCTAAGGCTTAATCTGTGATAAATACTTGTGCAACACAAAGGTTGCACAACGTCAAAATAAAACACTCACAACGGAGGGTTATCTATGAGTTATAATAAGACAAAAACTGATCCTGAATTAGGATTAAAAGTACACGAACACTTAGTCAAAATGGGTGTTGAAACGCCAACATTTCAAACAGCACTAGACCGCAAGAATAAGATTGACCTTATTGAAAAAGACTTTGCACATATCATGCAGGTATTAGGATTAGACCTAGACGATGATAGCTTATGTGATACTCCAAAGCGTGTCGCCCGAATGTATGTCAATGAAATCTTTTGGGGACTTGATTACGAAGCATTCCCTAAATGTACTACTGTTGACAACAAAATGAAATACAATGAAATGGTATGTGAACGAAATGTTAATGTACAAAGCAATTGTGAACATCACTTTGTTGTTATTGATGGGCTTGCTACTGTAGCATATGTTCCCAAAGACAGAGTACTTGGCTTAAGCAAAATTAATCGCATTGTAGAATACTTTAGTAAGCGACCACAAATCCAAGAACGATTAACTGAACAAATCTTTCACACACTACAATTTATTCTGGACACAGAAGATGTTGCAGTTATGATTGATGCACAACACTATTGTGTTAAGAGTCGTGGTGTAGAAGATACTGGTAGTTCAACAGTGACTACACGCTTAGGCGGTGGTTTCAAAACTGACCCAGCGGCACGTGCAGAGTTCTATCAAATTGCGAGACAGAAATGAACAAAGCATTAGATGACTTGATATATCAATCGGGGTTGATAGCAGATGGTTGTTGGGAAGAGTTAGATACTTACACACAAGAAGCCATTGAACGATTATTTCATTTGACTGTTCAGGAATGTGTGCGAGCCTGCATCAACGAAGGGAAAACTTACGAAATAAAATCAGCAGGAGAGCATTCAAGTAATCTTTATGCTACTGCTATTAAAAAACATTTCGGAGTTGAAGAATGATATTCAATAAGATTAAAGAACTTAAAGAACGTGGATTGATTATTGGTATTACCTTTAGTCAATTTGACTTATTACATGCAGGTCATATTGCAATGCTCAGTGAGGCTAAAAATCACTGTGATTATTTGATTGCTGGATTGCAAAACAATGCTCAATGGGATAGACCAGAAAAGAATGAACCAATTCAAAGTATTGTAGAACGACAAATCAGTTTAAGTGCAGTACGCACCGTTGACGAGATTGTTATCTATAATACAGAGAAGGATTTATCTGACATTCTATTAACACTACCTATTGATGTGCGTATACTAGGTATTGAATATGCAGACAAAGATTTCAGTGGTAAAGAAATCTGTGAAAGAAGAAATATTAAGATTATCTATAACGGGCGTGACCATAGTTTTAGTAGCAGTAGCTTGCGAAAAAGAATTATGGAAGCGGAACAGAAAAAAGGTAAATAAAGATAGCGGTCTCTGGACATCATCCCGCTTTACAAATTCTGCTGCCTATGCTATAATTAACATAGGAGAAAATAATGGCAAACTCATCAACCGGTGACTTAATTCGTCACTTAGAAGAAAACTTTACAACACATCGTTGGAATTCAGCAAGACAATATAAATTCACAAGTACTAAGGAATATCACGATGCATTCCCGTGTGCATATCGTCAATGGCGTGCAGACAGTCATTGCAATATGATTCATGGTTATAGTTTCAGTATGAAATTTTATTTTGGTACTGACGATTTAGATGTTCGTAACTGGGCGGCTGACTATGGTGGACTAAAAGAGTTAAAGAAGATTCTTGAGGATCAATTTGACCATACACTATTGGTAGCACAAGATGACCCAGAACTTGAAACATTCAAAATGTTGCAAGAAAAGAAATTAGCTAAGTTAACTATTCTCCCAAGAATTGGTTGTGAGAGTTTAGCCGATATGCTTTACAAATATGTCAATGGAGTGTATATTCCAGATATGTGGGGTAACGGTGAAGCAGAACGTCTATGGTGCTATCGTGTTGAAGTACGTGAGACACAAGCAAACATGGCATTCCGTGAAGGTCATCGTGAATGGAATGAAGATTTATTTGCATAAGGTCTATAATGTGGGCACGTGAACAAAGTTATGTTTATCTCAAGCAGTACATTCAGTGCCGCAACAATACTCCCTGGCCAATGGCTGTACCAGAAGCACATGACCGTGCTAGATGGACGTTACATCATCTAGGCGGTCTAGGTAGCAGTTGGGACATACGCCGTAGTGATTGTACATATTATTATCCACAGAAAGTTAAAGAATGAGTAAATTAAAAATATCAGAATTATTTTATAGTATTCAAGGCGAAGGTCGTTACTTAGGTGTGCCATCCGTGTTCTTACGCACATTCGGTTGTAATTTTAAATGTGATGGCTTTGGAATGCCTAAAGGAGATAAAAGTGTTGAACGTTTTGCAGTTGACGGAGAGAAGTTTAAATCTTATAAACTATTACCACTTGTATCTACTGGATGCGATAGCTATGCGAGTTGGGATCCACGCTTCAAACATCTTAGTCCTGTTCTCGACACCAATACTATTGTTGATACTATTACCGATTTACTTCCTGCGAAGCGTTGGAAAGATGAGCATTTGGTTATCACGGGTGGTGAGCCGCTACTAGGTTGGCAACGTAGTTATCCCGAATTGTTATCACATGATAATATGCGTGGATTACAAGAACTGACTTTTGAAACTAATGGTACACAATTGTTAGAATCAGAGTTAGTTAACTTCTTAGCTGATTGGAAGAAGCATCGTTTCTTGCATTGTCTTACATTCAGCGTAAGTCCTAAACTAAGTATCAGCGGTGAGAGTTGGGAAGATGCTATCAAGCCCGATGTTATTACACAATACTACAATGTAGGTTATACTTACTTGAAATTTGTAATAGCAACAAAAGAAGATGCAGAAGAAGCGGAGCAAGCAGTAAATGAATATCGTAAGAAAGGCTTTAAAGGTCCTGTGTATCTTATGCCTTGCGGTGGTGTTCCTGAACTTTATAATCTTAACAACAGAAACGTAGCAGAATTGGCAATGCAAAAAGGTTGGCGTTATAGTGACAGACTTCAAGTACCTCTTTTTAAGAACGAATGGGGTACGTAGTGTTCGGTAATAATTACAATGACTATAGAATGAAGTTAGGATATAAACCTAAATCATCAACTGAAGCTGATTGGATGTTTCACAAAACAGCAACATGGACAAAAGATTTTGCATGGTTGCCACACCGTTGTATGCTTACTAAAAAAATTATTTGGTTAAAGAATGCATATAAGGGAACAGCAATATATGGGTTTTATGATAATGTTACTACAACTGAATATGGATGGCATGATAAACATGAACATATTATTTGGGAACTACAAAGATGATTGAACTACGTTGGTTGATACAAGCTGGGTGGGACGGGCCCGAAAAAGTATTGCAATATAGACAGAAACTTGATATAATAGACTATAGTAGAAAAGATAGTAATGGTACTTTTCTTAAGACTACTGAGATGACAGATTGGGTTACAGTACCCGAAATAGATGAGGTATGGAATGCGGACATATGATAAACGAATTGGCTTTTTAGTTAGTTATCAAACACTTATACCCCACGGTGGCATAGGACAATTTGCAAAGAGTTTTATTGAACTAATGGATCAACATAATATCAAAGTTGATATTATTACTGACAAAAAATTAAATCCAGAGAATCAAGACTTTATCAACGAGCTAGGTCTAGGTAAGTTTCAACCACCTACAGTCATTACTCCTAATAATCCTCTATCATACACAACACATAGTAATATCTTTATGTATGGTGATACGTTTTGTTACGAGCGTATGGCTAACTTTCGTAATGCCATTATTGAAGCACTTGAACATAACTTATATGATGCATTCGTTTGTAACACATACGAGACGGTACAAGTAGCAAGCACGATGGGTTTAGAAGACTGTATCCAAATCATTGCGTACACACATTTAGAAAGTCAACTTTTTAAGGATACAAAGAATCCATTTCTACACAATACTAATGTATTGATGCGTCAACAATTAGAAACAGACAATGTTTTCGTTGGTACACAAAGTCTTTTTAATCTAATGAATGTCAATGGTACCGCGTATCATCTTCCTATTCCAATTACAGAACAGGCGTTATTAGAAGAACATCATAAACCACGTGAAGGTATATTGTTTGTTGGGCGTTGGGAAGAAGGTAAGAATCCTGAATTATTCTTAGAACTAATTGAACAAACTAAACTGCCTGCTAAGGTAATGACTAGTACAAACGGCGCTAAGAAGTTTGAAGAACGATTAAAAACTATCGGTGTTCCCTATGAAATTCGTGTAGGTATTATTGGTCAAGAGAAAGTTGACTTTATAACTAGTGCTAGAGTTGCATTTAATCCAAGTACAGTTGAGAGCTATGGTATGGCATTCTATGAACAGATTACACAATTACCTACATTCTGTTTAGAAAATCAACGTTGGACTAATAACTTTAAAGGTAAGTTTTTCTTTGTAACTAATAAAAAAGAAATGGCAGAAGATGTTAAGGATGCGTATCATGCATATCCAACTGCTAAATCTTGGTATGACAAAAGTGCATTACAAGATGTAAGAAACTTAGAAGAAGGAGTGTTTCATAAATGGAATAGTTGTTTCAATGAATTCAAACCAAAACAATCTAACAGTAACACAGCTAAAATATTAGAGAATACAACAATTAAATACAGCAAATATATAGAAGGCTTGAATAGAAAACCAGCAATTTGTATTGATGATGCACGTAGTGTATTGACTAATAAACACAAATATCGTACAATCTACACAGACACGGAAACTTACTTAACTAAGGATCCTAGTTACGAACCAACAGAGGAAGAAACAGGTGCAAATCTGTTTAGTTTTGAATGAAAAAAGTTTTAATCACAGGTAACTCGGGCTATATTGGTAGTCATCTTAGTAAATTGCTTAATGATGAATACGAAGTCTATGGGCTAGATATTGTAGACCCGCAATTTATTGTAAAGAAACAATATAAACTTGATATAAAAAGCCAACTTAAAATCAAGGAAGAGTTTGATGCCATCATTCACTTAGCCGCATTAGTTAATGTAGGCGAAAGTGAGCGTGAACCCACAGACTATTACATGACCAATCTGTTTGGTACATTGAATATTCTACAAAATATTAAGACAAAGAACTTTATCTTTGCTAGCACAGGTGCAGCCGAAAAGTGTGAAAGTGCTTACGGTGTCAGTAAACGGGCAACAGAAGATTGTGTGCGTGAATTTTGTGAAGTTAACAAAGTTCCATTTACAACCTTTAGATTCTACAACGTTATCGGTAGTGATGGATTCAACCCAACCAACCCTGATGGATTGATGTATAATCTAATGCAAGCCCATGTTAAAGGTGACTTCACTATTTTTGGTACAGATTATAACACATTAGACGGAACTTGTATTCGTGACTATGTTCACGTGAATGAGATTTGTCATGCAATTAAATTGGCTATTAAAGAACCCAGTAACAACTTAGAGAATTTGGGTCATGGTATCGGGTATAGTGTCAAAGAAATGACCCATATCTTTGAAACCGTAAATAAAGTGAAATTCTTCACTTTATACGGTCCTAGGCGTAAAGGTGATATAGAAGTATCAGTTTTAGCAAATCCTTCAAAATACATGAAAAAACTCTATACAATAGAGGAATTATTGACGGTTGACACTAAATATGTGTAGTGATATACTTAAGACTTTATACACTTTACACAATATATATGACTATTAAACGCATTGGTTTTGCTTGCAAATTTGCCGAGATTAACAAGAAGGGTGAGATTGCAAGTGTCGAAGGGCTAAATACAGGTGGTACTACACTTGCATGGGCAAAGCGCCAAACTCGGAGTGTTGCAGAAGATAAGATATTAGAGGTTGCTAAACGCAATATCACTAATACCCATAATCTCATCAAACGAGTTAGCACACTTGACCCAAGTTTGCGTATGTTACGACTAACTAGCGATATGCTTAGTTTTTATACTCACCCCGAATTTCTTGACTTCTGGCATTCGTATGACAATCAGAAATTTCTAAGCGAACAGTTTGCGCCTTTAGGTGAGACTGCACGACAGAATAATGTTCGTCTTAGTTTTCACCCAGACCAATTCGTTGTTCTAGCAAGTGACAGGGAAGAAGTAGTAGCTAACAGTATTAGGGAGTTTGAGTATCATGCAGATATGGCAAGATTTATGGGCTATGGCAAAACATTTCAAGATTTCAAAATCAATGTACATATCAGTGGACGACAAGGTCCTGAAGGTATTCGTAAAGCCTATACCAAACTCTCGCCAGAAGCACGTAATTGTATTACTATCGAAAACGAAGAAATTAGTTGGGGTTTAGATGACTGTTTAGAATTGGCTGACTTATTGCCAATTGTTATGGACATTCATCATCATTGGATTAAAACTGGAGAATATATTGAACACGATAACGACATGGTTAAAAAGGTTATTGATAGTTGGAATGGCGTGCGTCCTACTATGCACTATTCCGTATCTCGGGAAGATATACTTATCGACCATGACAGACACATCGCACCCGATCATGGTGCGTTGATAGCTGCCGGACATAACAAACAAAAACTACGTGCCCATAGTGAATACTATTGGAACGAGGCAGTCAACGACTGGGCATTGACATTCTGTAATAACTTTGATATAATGTGCGAGTCAAAGGCAAAGAATCTTGCCAGCTTTAAATTATACGAAAGAGCAAAACAAAATGGGATTATTTGACAGATTTAAAAAGAAGCCAGTAGAAAAGGTTGCAGAACCCGTTAAGGAAAAGAAACCTCGCAAGCCTAAAGTAGAAAAACCTTCAATAGAATTATCTGCTAAAGAAAAAGCAACTCAGGCAGGCGAGCCCTATGTTAACATTCTCAGCATGGAGATTGATCCTGACAACATTAACGCAGGTGCATTTGAATTAGATTGGAATGACAAATTCATTCTCAATTTGATTCGTGCAGGTTATAAAATGCGTGACGATGATACAGACAATATGATAATCGATAGGTGGTTTCAGACAGTTTGTCGCAATATTGCTTTGGAAGTGTATGAACAAGCACAAGCAGATCCTACAAATAGAGACTTGCGGGAAATAAAAACACGTGATTTGGGTAACGGGCGTACAGAAGTTAGTTGACATTTAACAATTCTTATAGTATAATTCACTTGTGCGCTGAATAATATTCGTTGCACAGACATTAACTTAAAGGAGAAAAAAATGTCAAAGTCTAGTTTTAAATTTACATGGGTACCTAACTCAAAAAAAGTAACCAAACAGGATCTTCCAAAAAATGAATTGGATCAGAAACCAGGTTATATTGAGCAAAACAGTATTACTAATCTAGTAACTACTTTTAAGAAAAGTGAGTTTTTCAAAGAACTCAAGGATTTCTTAAAAACAGAGGAGTATCAAAAAGGGTGCAAGGGCAAGCCTCAGAAATATAAACAAATGCCCACACTTGAACAAATTCCTATTATATACCTTTTCACTGCCCTTGCTGTGCAGAGAAAAATTGATTGGGAACACTTGTTTAGAATTGTAACTACATGGGATTCTCGCCGCCCTGCAACAATTAATGTGATTCGTTTGCCCGGAACAAATACTTATTATATCACTGACGGTCAACATACTGTATTAGCTATTGCTGTTCGTGCCATGTTAGGATTGTTTGATGATGTTGATGCAAGTGATTGGCAAAACGTATTAGTCAACTGTCAAGTTGTTGAAACTAATGATTTCAGTTTTGCACGTGAACATTTTTTGGGTATTAACGGTGAAGATAAACTTCCTATTCTTCCTTTTGACAAATACAAGATTCATGTATTTGGTAGTCTGTTAGATGGTAGCAAGCAAGAGAAGTACGTAATGGCACATAGAAAGCATGATGCTTTTAAGTCTTTTGATTTGACTCCTGTTCATCCAGAAAGTGTAGATAGATTCAAGCCTGGTTCGATTGTTCACGCTAACTTAATTAATAAGTTAGATGTAGAAGATATTAAATTCTTTGGTGAGAATCATCAGACTTACTGGCCTCAAGAACCACTTGATTCTATTGAAATGCTTCCGTTTCAAGACTTACGTAAGAGACTTCTTAAAGAAGGTGCCGATTTTAGCTCACCTGAGTTCAAAGAGTTTATGCGTGATTTGAATGCACTAGTTAAAGAGGTTGCCGGTGGTTGGCCCGAGTTCAAGAATCTTACCCAACATGTGTATCCTAAATACTACAAAAAAGTTAAAGGAGAGGCATCAGAAGGTATTCCTAAAGATGCATCATTGGTATTGTTAATGCAACTGTACAAAAAAGCAGGTGGAACATATCAATATGTACCAAATAATTTACTTACACGCTATAGTGAAAATAAAACTCAAATGTTCAATCATTTAGATCCTGCTAAAAAGGAGCTGTTCAAATGAGTTTAGGTCTTTATGTTGCTGAAGTTTACGGTAAGGTTAAACCAGGTATATCTAATAATCTTACATCACGTATTACATCCTACACTAAAGGTAATAATGAGGCAATGATTCATTGTTACTACCGTTCAGTGGAAGGATACGATGAGCATACAAAAAATTGCGAGAATCATCTTAATCGTCAATTATTTGAATTCTTAGAAAACCCAAACAGAAGTCATAAACCAAGTGAGTATGTTGATCCAAAATATACACATGTAGATTTTGAATATGTGAAAAATATCATAGAGGATAGAATTAAAAGTCACCCACTTCAAATGAAAAGGTTAAAACAAAAGTTCTTACCCATTACACGATACAATGTTAAATCGGTAATGGAAGGAATATTAAATTTCCCTGATAAGTATTTGGAAGACGTTTAACTTGACAGAAAAGAGTAACATGTGTATAATAACACATGTTACTCAACTTACACACTGGATTCTATGAAATACGCACTCATCGATACTGCAAATACATTTTTTCGTGCTAGGCATGTGGCTAGTCGCAACACTACACTAGAAGAAAAAATCGGCATGGCCCTTCACTTGACACTTGCTAGTGTCAATCAAGCAGTAAGACGCTATGGAATTGACCATGTAGTGTTTTGCTTAGAGGGCCGCTCTTGGCGTAAGGACGTGTATGGTCCTTATAAGAAGAATCGTGTGGTTGATGCAATGTCAGTCACAGAAGAAGAAAAAGCCGAATCAGAAATGTTTTGGGATACTTATGAAAAGTTTACCACATACATTAGAGAGAAAACAAACGTTAGCGTACTCAGGCACGAACGGGCTGAGGCTGATGACTTGATTGCCCGTTTCATTCACTTACATCCAAATGACACGCATTATATTATTAGCACTGATTCCGATTATGTTCAGCTTATTACTGATAAAGTGTTCCAGTACAATGGAGTCGCAAATGAACTTATCACACTCAACGGATATCTTAAAGACACAGGTAAGCCGATATTAGATAAGAAAACTAAACAGCCCAAACTGTTAGAGGATCCACAGTACTTGCTTTTTAAGAAGATTATTCGGGGTGACGCAGGAGACAATGTGTTCACTGCCTATCCCCGTGCCCCTGAGAAAGGTTCTGCTAATCGTGTAGGTATTCGTGAGGCATACGAGGATCGGGACAAGCAGGGCTTTAAATGGAATAATTTCATGTTGCAACGTTGGACCGACCATAATAATGAAGAACAGGTTGTACGTGATTGTTATCAGCGTAATAGAATGTTAATTGACTTAACAGCACAGCCTGATGAGATTAAACAATTAGTTGATGAATCTATTCGTAATGGTGTTCGTACAACTACCATACCGCAAGTTGGTATTCACTTTATGAAATTCTGTGGCAAGTATGAGCTTACAAAAATTTCAGAGCAAGCGGACACCTACGCACGTTGGCTTAACAATCCCTATACAGGAGTACTCAATGGATAAGAAAATTAGAATTAATTTAGCCGGCATTGATGAACTTGATGAACAAACATTGGGTATGTTGATTGACGGTCTTGTTGAACTGTATCAAGAAAAATATGGGTTAGATATTTTACTTGACGAACCAGAGAAACCCGTGTATGATGCAGAGAATGTGGACTTTGCAAAAGATTACTTGAAAAAATTTAGATTACAATGAGCGAAAAGGAAATTTTCTATAAGAAAGTAGGTCGTAGATACGTACCCGTGTACGAGTACGACCAAAAATTTACCAATAGTTTACCTAAGGGTTCTCATCTAATACAGGTTTATCCAGGTGGACAAAGCACACGATACAATGTAAACCCTGCATATGCCCCAATGATTGCGGCAGGACGTGTAGCAGAAGATGCAATTAGTGAGGTAATTAGAAAAGCCACTGATATGCGGCCTGCTAATAAAGAAATAAAATTAACAGCAGAACAAATACGTTGTTGGAAAGCATTGAGTAAAGCATTCGGTAAAGAAACCCATGCACTTCAATGGCCCAGTGCTAGAGAAGCATGTGAGGAAGCAGTTAAGGCAATGCAAATAGAAGCAGAAAAATTATTAACTGTACCATCAGTTAGAAAAGCCTATGAACATTTTTTGTTTGTAGCAGAATTAACCAAGGATACTAAAAATGAATCTAATAGCTAAACCAATTATCAAAGGTGAATATTGGGTAGTCACTGATGGTGACAAAAAAGTAGGTAATGTTATTCAAGAGGGTAGCGAATATAAAGTTAAACTCAACAACAAAACTGAACTCTATGATAGCACCAAGGCTATTGAAAAACTTAAGCATATAGAATTTGAGAAACTCGCAAAGGTCAAACCCAAGGACACTAACCCGCCCTTTGCAGTTTTCCCAACTAGTAGACCTAAAATCTACAACAGTGTACTAGATGTTAAGCGTAAATTACACCTATATACCACTGCCCCTAAGAGCAAGTGTTATTTTGTTGCAGGATGGTTTGCTATCAAGACAGGTGCTGAATATATCACTACTTTCTGCCCTAAATACATATTTGTTCAGCGATATGACTATCTAGGACCGTTTGCTACAGAAGCCGAAGCAAATAGTAGCATAAATACACTATGAACCAAATTAAAAAATTTATTGATAAAATAACGGTCATAGAAGGACGTCAGGCACGGGAAGTTATACTTACACTGAATGATGCCAAGGAATTGCGTGATGAAATTATGAAAATTCTATTGGATAATCGTGAGTATAACAAAGAACCCGAAACTATTAAGGTAGTTATGCAGGGCGGTAAATGGTAAATTAATGAGCAGAACACAACCCAAAGTTATACTAGAAATCGTAGATAAAACGACTTATAAATGCGACCAAATTGTGGAAGCCGCTGGTATATGGGCAGTGTTTTATGACGGGCAACCAATCAATCTAAAAGCACAACATGCCTACGATAATGAAAGTGTTCCTAAATATAAAAAGACCAGTTTCAGTAATCCTGGTCATGCAAGAAACCTGTGTCGTAAACTAAACGCACAATTTAAATCGGATAAATTCAGTGTCGTGTTTATGAACAACGGTACTAAAGTTTATCCTGATGACTAAACCCTCATATAAAGAAATAGTCACCGAAGCAGTTGTAAATCAATTGCCAACAGGATTTGAGATATCAAAAGAAGATGCTATGAAAACTTGGTGGTTTACTAGTACTAGTAGTGATGTACTAAGATTAAATCCAGTAGGTGATACTGCTTTTCGTATAGCACAAATAGAATTTTATCAGTATGAGTTCACACCCAAAACTGAAGATACATATCATGGTTATATGATTGACCTGGGGAAGAAAATGCGTTGCCCCTACTTTCTAGGTGTAAATAAAGTTGAAGGCAAGAAAAGTAAACCGTATATAAGATTATATGATAGCAAAATTGCTATGATGGTTAGCTTATATGGGAACTTGGACAGTTACTTAAAATCCATAAAGGTAAGAAAATGACAGAAGAAAAGAAAAGCAAGAACCCATTTATTAATATGGCTAACGAAGCCAAAAAGAATAATAACGAACTTCATCCTGGACTAGGAAAAGCACCAAAGAAACAAGGACCCAAAGCTAATACAAAAGGTTTTGGTGGTGCTAGTGTAGTAAGACGTGCAGGTCGTGGGGGCTAATGTCAACGGAATTAATGCCTAAGGCGTTATATATAAATCATTTAACAAAGGAAACTAAAATGAAACAACTCATCGCAATCATCATAACCGCATTTGCATTAACAGCATTTGCCGCAGAACAATCAACTACTCCATCAGGTACTACTACACAAGCGCCTGCTAAAAAAGACAGTAAAATGAAATTGGCTAAAAAGAAAGACCATAGCAAAGATAAAAAGGTCAAGAAAGACGCCACCAAAAGTCCCAGTAAAAAATCCAAGTGATTTAGAGGACGAAGATGATGACGATTCATCTAGTCCGGATATAGTGGCACATCGTGGATATAGTCGTCCAAAGATTATACACCATGAGTCTGACACCGATGATATATCAGACCATGCTAAATTTAGATTGTTTCTTGCTAGACAACTAGCAATGAAGAAGTTTAGAGAGAAACAGAGTCAGGCATAAATATTAATGCAGTTATGGGTTCTGTATAAAAACCCAACTTTAAACACATACACATAGGAGAATATAATGTTTAATACAATCACCAACACCGCTATTGACACAGTTCAAACAGGCAAAAAGCAAATCGTTAGCACATTCGTAAAACACGAAACACTTGCTGACACAATCAACAAATTCGTAGACGCAGAGACAGCATATACCAAAGCACTATTTGATAATATGACTGGGTTCTATTCTTTGTTGACAAATAAAGATTTTGCTAAAGAAGTTGCAGAAACATTCACACCTTCTTTTACCACTACAAAAGCTGCAAGTAAGAAAACTAAGTAATTTATGTGGATCCTCAAGCAAATTGAGAGATGCTTTAGTAAATTCAGTGAAAGTTATGCAAGCAGATTAGAAGAATACATTGTCAGTCGCAATCCACAGAGCGAGGCTGACGTTGAACGTCTTACTGCTGAATTTCACAGAAGAATGTCCTACTATTAACATCCAAATAAATAAAAGTTATGACACTAGTATACATCCATGGAGCCAGTGCTACCGGCGAAAGTTTTAATCATATTCGTGAACATATAGGTGGTAACGATATTGTAGTTAACTACGATAGTAGAAATGGTTTTGAAAACAACCTAAAAACTATGACTGAACAATTAGCGTCAGTCAATGATATGTTTTTCATCGGACATAGTTTAGGTGGAATATATGCTATTCATTTGGCTAACACATTACCCAAACAGACACTGGGCGCAGTAACACTTAGTACCCCGTATGGTGGTGCTGAGGTTGCTGACTATGCTAAGTACTTTCTACCGTTCAGTAGATTGATGAAAGACATTGGTCCTAGTAGTTGGGCAATGAAACAGGCAAATCGTATTAAGATACAGCATCCATGGACTAATATAGTAACTGTAAAGGGACAAAGTCCTTTTATGGTTGAACCCAATGATGGAGTAGTAACTATTGCAAGTCAAAAACACCATGATGATATGGAGTTAGTTGAGATAGATTACAACCATTATGAGGTAGTTCTTAGTGAAAAAGTCATTGATATAATCAAAGACCGTATTAAGAATACCCAAAAGCATTGATAGTATATTGCAACAGTGATATACTTCAATCGTGTTCATAGGGAACACAACAGACATACACACATTAAAGGAGAAAAATATGTCAAATTTTGAAACACCAAAGATGCCAGAAGTTAAATTCAATAAAAACGGCTACGAGATTCGCACAGACATTCTAGGAATGGCCAAGGATCTAATTAGTGATGACTTCCATGTCAAATTTTCAGGTTGGGAAATGACAGCAGAACGTGATCCAAAGACTAATCAAATTGTTAGCACAGTTAAGATGCCCGAGCATCCAGGTCTAGACAAGATTTTGGAAACTGCTGAAAAGATGTACAGTTTTGTAAATCAAGGCACTACTAAAAAGTAATACTTTTAGTTTCAAAAGAAGCTCCGCTAGTCGGGGCTTTTTTTTGCCCAAAATTTGACAATAAATGGGTTTGGTGCTATACTACATGTATTGATTAATTAAAGGAGCTTGTATGACTGCAATTTATGACCAACTGACAGAACAACAAAAACGTGAAATTCGTATGTATGGTGTCACCGAAATTGAAATGCGTGAGGCTGTAGAACAAAGTATTACTTTTCGTCACAGCGGTCCTGCTATGATGGCAGCTAGCATCATGTCCGATTGTCAGGAAATGATTGCCCATGATAACGGTGGTTCTTATGATTTCATGGTTATCGAAGATGTTCGCCAAGCACTGAATCGTGCTAAGTGGATCCTCTTTGAATACTGTGACCAAAAGTAATACTTAATGTTACATACCCAAAACTTGACAATAAATCGGTTTGGGTATATAATACTTGTATTGATTGATTAAAGGGAGATAGTTATGAAGGTAAAACTTTTTGTTACAGGTAGTCAGAATTACATGTATTTCAAAAACAAACTTCCTACTAGGCGTTGGGATTACTGTGAGACACCCCGTACTGTGACCATTATCCCTGATCCGGTTAACGTCTATCAAGACGGTGAGTATGGTTTTGTGACAGTTTTTGGTCGTAAGATTTTTGTCAAATGTGACGGAAGTCACTGGGAAATCGTCGGTGCTGAGAAATCCAAAACTTGACAGTAAATGGATTTGGGTATATAATAGAATCTTAGACAGTAAAGAAAAGGAAACAAAATGTCAAACGAATTCAAATCTTGGGAAGAAATGTCTGAGCTGGAACAAGCCCGTGAGACCTTCTGGGATATGTACAAGGATGCTCATGGTTTTCGTCCCCGACATGTAGATACCTCGGGCTGGACTCTTGCTGAGTTCCAAGCAGAGTTTGATTACCTGGGTGGAATTATTGAACAAGAGGAAGCCCATCGCAAAGCCTCCGAAGCAGAGGCTATTGTTAAGTTTGAACAGCACGTGACCAACACTATATGTATGGGTGCTCGCAATCGTGAGACCGCGCTTAAGTGGATCATGGATGCTAGCAACGCCAATGGCGACTGGGAATATCTATGCCATGAACTTGGCTTGCCCTATAGCTATTTCAAGCAAGTGGCCTGAGGTTGACAATAAATGGATTTGGGTATATAATACTTGTATTGATTGATTAAAGGAGCTGAAATGTCTGCACTAGTTGAATACACATTGGAATTGTACAAATCTGACAAACGTGTTAAGGGCGGTAAGCGTCTGGTTACTAAAGAAGAATTTGCCCCGGTTACTAGAGCCTACATCAAGGCGGTGATTGAATCTAAAACTAAGTTGGGTTTCATTGTTGAGGCACGTGAAACTTGGGTTACTAAACGCAACATGATGACTGGTAAGACATACCAGGAGCGTTACGATACCCCTTATTTCTGTTCTCCTTCTAGCGAATCTTTTTGGAGCATGTAATATGAGTGGATTTAGAGATGTTACAGGTTGGTCTAGTCGTGACATTCAACGTCTTGGTCATGAGGATGATGATACACCGACTACAAGAACCTATCGCAACAAACCTAAACAGCCTGCATTGAATTTTATTGCCGATACTGTATGGGGTGCGGCTTGTGCGGCTCAACGTATCAATGGTGAGTACATTAAAGACGGTCAAAATCAAATCGGTGAGTTTGGTGAAGTACTTAGTACCAAACTACGCAACCGTGATATCATGTTGCAATTTTTACATGACCCTGCACTTCTCTTAGAAGAAGATATTGAGCAGGCTAAAAAGGTTCGTCAATACTTTCAAGCATATACATTCAAAATTCTTAAAGGTACTAAACTAAATGATTTTGATAATAATGCTATGCTGATTAGCAACCGTGATATAATTAATAGTAATTATGACATTGCAGTAATTGCAAGTTTACCATCAAGCTACGAGCGTGGTGTTAAGCGAGGCAATGTTGACCAGCGCATTAAGTTTGCTACCGGCGGATACATTGGTACAAGTGGTGACAAAATTACAGTTAGTATTGAAGTATTAAAAACTGTTTACAGCCAAAAGTGGAATACAAGTTATTTCACAGGTATCACAAGTGAAGACCAAGTAGTATTTTTTGCTTACAATCATATTGACAGATTGGAAATAGGAGATACTTATACAATTCAGGGTACTGTTAAAGCACACCGTGACAACAGTACGAAACTGAATCGGGTAAAGGTCATTTGACAATATATCCGTTATATAGTATACTACAATCATTATTTTCACACACAGGAGTTTTTATGCGAGAGTTTCTTTTTGGTACATTGTTCGGTATTGTTATTGCTACTGTAGGATTCAGTGGTGTTGCTAAACTGCTTGACAGCGGTGTAAACAAAACCAAAGCAATTGTACAAGAACAAGTCAAGGAACAGTAATGGCTTGGCTCGCTGTACTACTGTTAGTGTTCGTAGGTGAACCCTTGCTAGGATTGCTTTTGGCATTCCTTATTTTGATATTGGAGTAATAATGAAAAAATATTTAAAATATTTAAACCCGGATTTTATCATAATGTTCTTATGGTTTATCATACTGCAACCTTTGCTTTTCTTTATGACCATGTTTGTATTTTTCTATGCAATATATCACAGTATTTGGGGATAAACAATGATATTTGATTTTTTTAAAAAACGTGAATATAGCAATGTACTTCAATTTCCAGAAACTAAGGTACCATATGTTGAACCACCTAAAAAAGAACAAGAGCACTATAGCATTGGTGTAACTGATGATAATCGTATCACTTTAAGAATAGGTTATACTACACTTACTATGAACCAACAAGGTGCCCACAATTTGATTGAGCAACTTGAGTTATTTGCTAGACAATTAGAGAAAGAGGAAGACAAATGAGTGCGTCATGGATTAATAAATTAAACGAGAGCGATAGTCGCCTTCATAAAGAAGATGTAATTTTGCAGGCGCTTGAGGCAAGTGTCCTAGGCAGTCGCAATAGTCAGATTTTCTTGGGCTTTACCAAAGCCTGTTACAATCCCTATGTTACATTTGGTATTCGTCAAGTGCCCGATACTGTGGGTATTGTTGATGCTGAGAATCCCTGGGATGATTTTAACGAGTTGATGGTAGAACTTAGTCAGCGTAAGTTGACAGGTCATGCGGCACGGGATGCAGTACAAAATATGGCTGAACGTTTTGATAGTATAGAATGGAATACATTTTGTGCACCTGTGTTGCGTAGAGACTTACGTGCAGGTATCAGTGATAAAACCATCAACAAAATTTGTAAAGGCACTGACTACGAAATTCCAATCTTTGGTTGTCAACTAGCAACTAACAGCGAAGGTCGTCCCGAGATGAAGGGCATCAAACGCCTTGAACCTAAGTTGGATGGTGTTCGTGTGTTGTTGATGGCTATCCCTGACGAAGAAGGTAATGTTGTTACTATTTGTTTCAGTCGCAATGGTAAACAGTTTGACAATTTTGGTCATATTGAAAATCAAATACGTGAGAACTTTCACAAACTTACACGCCAGGCCGCAACAAGTAATTTAAGTTTGGGCTTTGTAATGGATGGTGAAGTGATTGGTAATACATTCCAAGAACTTATGCGTCAAGCACGCCGTAAGACTGATGTACAAGCAGAGGATAGTGTATTCAATGTCTTTGACATTCTACCATTAGCGGCTTTCCGTGAAGGTCATTGGAACGCACAACTTAGTAAACGCATTAATATTTTAGAGGATATGCGTCCAATCATTGACAGTATGCCCAATGTTGAGTTGTTACCACACTTGATGGTTGACTTAGACACAGCCGCAGGTAAGGATCAGTTAGAGCGATATGCTAAGGATCAAGTTAATGCAGGATTCGAAGGCATTATGATTAAAAATTTAGATGCCCCATATGTCTGCAAACGCAGTACAGATTGGATGAAGTGGAAGCCCACGATTACAGTAGACTTGGAGGTTGTAGGTGTTGAAGAAGGTACTGGAAGAAATCAAGGACGACTTGGCGCACTGGTTTGCGCCGGACAAGATGACGGGAAAGATATTACCGTCAATGTTGGTAGTGGGTTTAGCGATAGTGATAGAGATGAGTATTGGACTAATAGTAGTCATATCATTGGTAGAACTGCTGAAATAATGTGCGATGTAATTACTCAAAATCGTGATGGTACGTATAGTTTGCGTTTCCCACGATTTGTTAGATTTAGGGATGATAAATGAATGAACGAATTAAAGAACTTTTAAATCAGGCTACACTTGATGCACTGGTTGAAACTAAAGATGCGGTTGACTTCTTAGATAATCCTGTATCAAAGCAACAACGTGAATTACAGTTAGAAAAGTTCGCCGAGTTGATTGTTCGGGAATGTATCAGCATTGTGGACGATGCTGAACGAGGTGGTAGTAATGATATTTGGGACAATGCTGTGAAGTTCATTAGACGAGATTTACAAGAACATTTCGGAGTTGAAGAATGATTCAATGGATGTTAATGGTATCACTGTTTAGTCCCGGTGGGGATTTTATTTCAAAAACCAATGTGGGTCCTATGAATTCAAAGCAACTGTGCATTGATAGAAAAAATGAACTATTACAAAGTCCCGAATTCTTTAATTTAAAAATTAAAGCAAAGTGCATTAAAATAAAGGAAGAACCAAATTATGCTACGTAATTTACTTTTACTAACATTGTTTGTAGGTATAGCACATGCTGAGGATATGATTGATCCTAAGTTAATTACACCTATTGATTGTCCAGCTGAAGTAAATCCACAACCTGTTGCGACTGTTCTTAAAGAACATAATTTTGGATATAGACATTCAGATAACATTTATTTACTTAATGAAACCTATGTCAACACATATACATTAGTTGAGGTTGATGGGGTAATGTACAAGAAGTTTATGTTGTTTGCAAATGGCAAATGGTCAGATTATTTTATTAAAAAGTAAGGAATAAAAATGGTAACTTTAGTTAAACACGAATGGCATTCAGTTGATAGTCAATTTGCACTTGAACTTGATGAAAGTACTCTAAGCGAAATCTATCCTGATTTGGATGAAGATGAAATTGTTGAAAAACTTAAACAAATTGAAGAAGGTGAAATTGACGTTGAAGAAATTGTCAATGATGCCTGGGAAAATGATGTTGAACTAGAATGGGATCGCCAATATGATGATTGGTGGACTGACCGTAAAGGTGGCTATGAAGTTACTTATGAATTAGGTGATGAAGATAGTTGGCACACCCCACATAAGGAACCTGAACCATCGCATAAATGCACCAAGTGTCGTTGGACTGGTCGTAGTTATGAAACTCGCACAGCATATCTACGTGAAGATGGTACTGTAATTGAAGATTATTTCAATTCAGAAGAAGAATCACATAGTGATAAAGATATTTGTCCAATGTGTGATAGTGATACTGAACTAACAGAAGTTGGTATTAAAGAAGAACTAGAAAATAAAGAACGTGAGGCACGTTGGGCACAAGAAGCCAAAGACAATGAAGAAGAAGTTCCTTGTTTCAGTTGTGAGGCAATGCACAAAGAAAGCGAACTTCCTGAATTGAATGGACAACTCTTTTGCCCTACATGTCAAGATGGTTGGGTAATGTTTGATAGTCGTGAAGAAGATGATACTGTATCACAAGCAGACCTAGAAGAGGCATTAGAAGAACTCAAACGTGAGTTTGATGAACTAATGACACATACTATCCAATGTACTGAATGTGGTTGGAGTGGTGTAGAAAACGATTGTTACAAAGAAGGTATCTGCCCAGAATGTGCCGCACATACAGAATCAATAGATAGAGCCGATGAGTAATCTAGTAGGAAAATCATATACATTTGAAGATGGTGGTAGAATTGAAGTGATTCAAGTTAAGCCAAGAGAAGATGGATTATGGGTGCATTATTTAATTTCAATGAACTCTAGTCTACCTAGAAAATTGGTTATGCAACACAAAGAATTTATGAGCAATTACAAACATTTATTTGGAGAAGATAATGACATATAAGACCATTTACACTGAGGTTGAAGTTGATGTTGACCTCAGTGATTTTGAAACAGATGACCTAATTGAAGAATTAGAAAATCGTGGTGCTGGTGCCGATTATGGTGATGGTAAAGAAATGCTTGAAGCCATATATGAAAAACGTAGACTTGGTAAAGATTATCAAGCTGAACTAGACCAATTGATTTGGAATTGCTTGGGCAAAGTGTTATAATACTATGACATATAAACCCGAATAAATACTCAAATGTTCACACGATTTTTATCAATTTTTTCATTCAGTAATGCCACATTGTTAGTGGCATTATCACTTAGTACTATCGCCGCTTGGTATAGTATTGTCGGTCTAACCGCTATCTTTGCTGGTGCGGTTGTACCTATTATCATTATGGGTTCAGCACTTGAACTTGCAAAAATCACTACAACAGTGTGGTTGCGTAAGTATTGGTATCGTTGTACATGGATAATGAAGGTATATCTTGTACCTGCTGTTATAGCACTCGCATTACTAACAAGTATGGGTATCTTTGGTTTCTTATCTAAAGCACACTTGGACCAAAGTGTTGCAGGTGGAAATAGTATTGCCAAAGTACAAATACTAGATGAGAAGATTAAAACAGCAAAAGAAAATATTGAGGCTAATCGTAAGGCACTTAAACAAATGGATGAGGCTGTGGATCAGGTCATGGCAAGGTCAGATTCAGAAAAAGGTGCAGACAAAGCAGTGTCTATTCGTAGGGGACAAGCAAAAGAACGAGTTAGATTACAAAACGAGATTACAGCCGAACAAACAAAAATTGCTAAACTGAATGAAGAACGAGCACCTATTGCGTCAGAAGTTCGTAAGGTTGAAGCAGAAGTAGGTCCAATCAAATATATTGCGGCATTTATTTATGGTGATAATCCTGATGCAAATTTACTTGAACGTGCTGTACGTTGGGTAATTATTTTACTTGTTATTGTATTTGATCCTCTTGCTATTATTTTAGTTATTGCGGCTAATCAAAGTAAAGATTGGGATAAAAAAATTAGCGATGATAAACATGCAATGGCTATCATCCCTCCCAAAGAAGAAATCATAGTATTGGATGAACCAGTAGAAAAAGTTGATATAGTCCCTGCCCCAGAAACTGAACCGAAAGCAACATGGCCCTTCCCATCTGAACCAGAACCTGAATCATCTGAACATTATGTAGCTAACAAATTCACTGATCCTGATCCTAGATATTTGGTAACCAAAGTAACCATACCAGAAGAATCTATGAATATTGTAGCTTCTCCTGGATATCCTGATATGTATATTGACTATCAAATACTTGAAGATGTTGTAGAAGAAGATTTGCCTCCGATAACTAGTTGGGTAGTTATTCCTGAACTAAAAGAAAATACTGATGTAGTAGAGGAAGAGACAGTTGTTGATGACACTCCTCCCTACGAGGGCATCAAGGATTTGAAAACTGGTAAATGGATACAAACCGGTCCTGCACTTGCTGACCCAAATGTAAGATCCACTGTAGGATTTAAAGATTTAGGTGGTGGTTATGTAGAGTACGAGGGTAAAAGAATGAGTGCCCATGTACTAAAAGATAAGCGTCCTGACTTATTTGCTATCAAAGAAGATAATCCAAGAGAAGTAAAAATTACTTTTGGTCAAGGATTAGCCAACATTGGAAAAATCGGTGACACCCATATTCGCATTGATGCTATACCACATCGTGTTTACAAGAGTAACGGTGAAAAATGGATAGACATTAACAAAAATACAACTGCTAGTTATTTAAGTAATACTAAGTACTTACAATTCTTAATGGACCAAATTAGCACCGGTGAATACGATCCTGAATTATTAACCGAATTAGAACAAGAAGCCATTGCGAATCACTTGAAATCGGCTTGACCCAAAATCATTAAAAATCGTTGACAGTAAATCCATTTACTGTTAAACTATATTCATTGTTTAACTACACACAGAGGTCTTTATGAAACTTAAATTATCTGCACTAGTCATTGCCTTGTCATTGACCGCATGTTCTAGTATGAAAACTGGTAATGGTACTAATTCTAATACACCAATTATCAATCAAAAACTTTCTACATCATTTGTAAGTGAGAAGGTTAAGATTGAAACCAAATGTTCTTGGTTATCGTTTGGTACTAGTTGCGATGTTGTTGCTATTGAATCTACTGGTACTGCACCTGCATTCGGTAACACTATTTCTAATCGTAAAAATGCATTAGTTCGTGCTGAAATGCGAGCCAATGCTAATGTAGCAGAATTCTTGCAAAAAGAAGTTACTACTAATCGTGTGCAAACTACTATTGCAAAGAACCTAGAAAAGGCAACTGACAAAGTTAATTCAGGTAAAGCTGATGACAATGCTGTTGAAATGACTGACAAAGAGGCAAAGGCTATCTCTAGCCGAGAAAATGTGAATGACACTGTAGTTCAATTGACTGAAACTATTAGAACCTCATCAGGTGCTATCCTTAAAGGTTTTGTTAAAATTGATGAGCGTGTGGTAGGTGAGCAAGAAGTTGCAGTTACTATTCGCTGGGATATCGAAAGTGATAACTCACGTAATCAATTCGTTAAGAAAATGCAATGAAATACTTATTGATAGTACTGGCTCTGTTTTGTACAGAGTCAGTACATTCTCAGCCTACCACTAAGTTAGATACTAAAGACCCCGGCTATGTTAGGTCAGTGGGAAATGGTACAACATTAGAGAATGCAAAGAATGATGCATTTAGAAATGCAATTACAATGATTGTTGGCACTGCTGTATTGAGTGAACGAGAATCACGCAAAGACAATCTAAACAAAGACGACCTCATAAACTACAGTGCAGGTTATGTTGACCGTTATCAAATCATCAATAAAATTGAAAATCCAAATGATGTAATTGTTATTGTTGACGTAATTGTTAAGAGTAGCAAAATACATGAACGAGTATTAAACACTGGTCGTAGTGAAAAGCAAATTGAAGGTGATAGACTATCAACTCAATACGATACTTATTTGCAAGAACAAAAATCAGGTGATTCTTTTCTAGGTGCTGTATTGAATGATTACCCAAATCGTGCATTTGACATTAAACAAGGTAAGCATGAATTTGTAGTAGATACTAAACGTAGAGCCGTTTTGATTGTACCATTCGAAATGCGTTGGAGTTATAAGTACTTGGTTGCATTGAATGAGTCATTGTCAAAAATACAACATGGTGATAAGCGTTCACCTGAACGTATCCATGTAGTCAGTAAGAATCCCAAAGATTGGTTTTTAGGTAGAACAGATACTTATTATTTTAATGATAGTTTAAAACCAGAGCAATTGAAAAGTGCATTTCGTGGTGAATTCTTTATTCAAGCAAAAATCAAAGATGGTGACGGTGACCTTATTTTTGCAGAATGTTATAACCCAGATGCAACATTTGCAGGTGCTAATGATAGAGGTAGTTATACTATCTTTGGTAACGAAGTATTAGATAATAATGTTCAGATACCTATCAATTATAAAATCAAGGCTGCATTAGAACGTGCTGACAGTGTTGAACTAAGCGTAACCAAAACATGCGTGAAGTTAAATAATTAATTAAAATGTCACAAAGTGATAAGTAATAACATGTCCGAAGAATCTAAAATAAATTATTGTCACTTTTGTGGTAACAGCAAAGAAATCGTAAAGAAACTTGTTGTTAGTGAAAAGGTTGCTATATGCAACGAATGCGTGGAACTATGTCAAAATCTAATCAATGATGAAGTAGAACCTGAAAATCCAATTGAACCAAATCGTGACCCAGAGGCTATCAAAGAGTATCTTGATATGCACGTAGTTGGTCAAGAAGATGCTAAGATGATTCTAAGTGTAGCTATTGCCAATCACTATAAACGAATCAACAATCCACCAAAAGATATTGAGATACAAAAAGGTAATGTACTGATTGTTGGTCCTACTGGTAGTGGTAAAACGTTACTTGCTAAGACAGCCGCAAAATATCTCAAAGTGCCCTTTATCGTTGCTGATGCTACAAGTTTAACAGAAGCCGGTTATGTAGGTGATGATGTTGAGTCTATGATTAGTATGCTGATTCATGCCGCAGGTGGTGATGTAAAACTTGCAGAGCGCGGTATTATCTTTGTTGATGAAATTGACAAGATTGCCCGCAAAGGTGAAAGTGCAAGTATCACACGTGACGTATCAGGTGAAGGTGTGCAACAAGCATTGCTTAAAATGGTAGAAGGTAGCACTGTTCGTATTCCCAAAGAAGGTGGTCGTAAACACCCCGGCGGTGATATGAGTGAAATCAACACTAAAGATATATTATTCATTGCAGGTGGTGCATTCGTTGGATTAAAGGATATCATTGCTAATCGTATGAATGGTACCAGCATTGGATTTAATGCTACTATCACAGACAGCAAGATTGAGGGTGACTTGACAAAGGTTAGTCCTGATGACTTAACTAAATTTGGTATGATTCCTGAATTTATCGGTCGTTTCACTACAACAGTCAGTATCCAAGAATTGACCAAAGAACAATTAGTCAATATCTTGACCGATGTAAAGAATAATTATATCAGTCAATATAAGTATTTGCTAAGTTTAGATAATATCAATCTATCCTTTACAAAAGAAGCCCTTGAGCAAATTGCTGAAAATACACTAACACTACAGACTGGAGCACGTGGATTGCATACTGAGATTGAGCGTGTGTTAATGTGTCATATGTTCTATACCAAGCAATACAAAGAAAATAACGTAACTGTGCTAAATATAGATGTGGATCAAATTTTAAATCCCACACCAATATATGGCAAGAAACGGAAGACGGGTACTAGTAACTGATGGCAATGTTGAAAAAGCATTGCGTAAATTCAAAAAGAAAATTGCAGAGCAAGGTCTACTGCAAGAAGTCCGCGACCGTCAAGAGTTCGTTAAACCCACTGCCCAGCGCAAAGTTGCTAAGAGCAAAGCAAAAAGTAGATGGAAGAAACATCTACGAGACCAACAATTACCCAAAAAACTATATTAACCTAAATAGTTGTATATATTACACAATCATGTAAAATATATACTGTTATAGATGCCTAACGGGTCTATAACATCTATCTTGCTTTAACAAAGGAGAAAATTATGAGCAAAGTAATCGGTATCGACCTAGGTACCACAAATTCATGTGTAGCCGTCATTGAAAACGGAATCCCCAAAGTAATTGAAAACAGCGAAGGTGCTAGAACTACACCCTCAATCATTGCCTATGCCAATGATGAGATTCTTGTAGGTGCAAGTGCTAAACGTCAAGCAGTTACTAATCCAAAGAATACAATCTATGCCGCAAAGCGACTGATTGGCCGTAAATTCAAAGAAGAGGCTGTACAAAAAGATATAGACTTGATGCCATATACCATCGTTGAAAATGACAACGGTGATGCATGGGTTCAAGTAAACGATAATAAGTTAGCACCCCCACAGATTTCAGCCGAAGTCTTACGCAAGATGAAAAAGACTGCGGAAGATTATCTAGGTCATGAAGTTACACAAGCAGTTATTACTGTTCCCGCTTATTTTAATGATAGTCAAAGACAAGCAACCAAAGATGCAGGTAAAATCGCAGGCTTGGAAGTGTTGCGTATCATTAACGAACCCACAGCAGCCGCATTAGCGTATGGTGTGGATAAACAGGAAAAGCGTGACCGTAAAGTTGCTGTCTATGACTTAGGTGGTGGTACATTTGACGTATCAATCATTGAGATTGCCAACGTTGATGGTGACACACAAGTTGAAGTATTGTCAACAAACGGTGATACATTCTTAGGTGGTGAAGACTTTGACCAACGCATCATGGATTTCTTAATTGATGAATTTAAGAAAGATTCAGGAGTTGATTTAAGTAAAGATGTGTTAGCACTACAACGATTGAAAGAAGCCGCAGAAAAAGCTAAGATTGAATTATCAAGTTCAGCACAAACAGATGTTAACTTGCCATACGTAACAGCAGACGCTAGTGGTCCTAAGCATATGAATGTCAAATTGTCACGTGCTAAGTTAGAAAGTTTAGTTGACGAATTGATTCAACGTAGTATTGCACCTTGTAAAGTTGCAATGCAAGATGCCAAAGTAAGTAACAGTGATATTGACGAGGTTATTCTTGTTGGCGGTATGACACGTATGCCTAAAGTACAAGAGGCTGTTGAGAAGTTCTTTGGTAAAGCACCTCGCAAGGATGTTAACCCAGACGAAGCAGTGGCTGCTGGTGCCGCAATTCAAGGTGATGTTTTAGGTGGTGGACGTACTGACGTTCTATTGCTTGATGTTACTCCACTAAGTCTTGGTATCGAAACACTAGGTGGTGTAATGAGTAAGTTGATTCAAAAGAATACAACTATTCCTACTAAACAAAGTCAAACTTTCAGTACAGCAGAAAACAATCAACAAGCAGTTACTATCAAAGTATACCAAGGTGAGCGTGAGATTGCACAGTACAACAAGTTGCTAGGTGATTTCAACTTAGATGGAATTCCACCAGCACCAAAAGGCGTGCCACAAATTGAAGTTACATTTGATATTGATGCTAATGGTATTATGCACATCGGTGCTAAAGACAAAGGCACTGGTAAGGAAAACAAAATCACTATTAAGTCAAATAGCGGTTTATCAGAAGCCGAGATTCAACAAATGGTTAAAGATGCTGAGTTGAATGCTGAGTCTGATAAGAAAGCCCGTGAATTGATTGAAGCACGTAATGGTGCAGAATCTACACTAAATGGATTCAAACAAGACTTTGACAAGTATAGTGACAAAGTTACACTAGAAGAAAAAACTAAGGCTGAGGAAGCAATCAAAGCAGTTGAAGAAGCAATTAAAGGTGATGATCCAACAGTCATCCAAGAAAGCATTCCTAAATTGTATGAGGCGATTAGTCCAATCACTAAAGCTAAACATGATGCTGAGGAAGCTGAAAAGAAACAATCACAACCTGAAGATGTGGTTGATGCAGAAGTTAAAGAGTCAGCAGAGACTGTTTAACTATCAAAGTTGGGTGCCGCAAGTTGCGGGCCCAACAATTATTCTTGCTTATTAAAGGAGATATAAAATGTCAAGAGAATTAACACTAAGAGCGTTAGATATACCAACCATTCATAGATTTGGAATCGGATTTGATACCATGATAGATGAGTTGATGCGTATGAATGCAACACAATCTAATACGAACTATCCACCATACAACATAGTAAAGGAAACAGAGGACCGTTTCGCTATTGAAGTAGCGGTTGCTGGATTCAGTGAAGGGGAAGTTTCTATTGAATTAGAAAGTCGTGTGCTTACAATTACCGGTAACAAAATCCATGACTTAGATAACCCAAAAGAATATCTACATCGTGGTATCAGTAACCGCAATTTTGTGCGTGAATTTACTTTAGCAGAACATGTTGAAGTTAAAAGTGCTATAAATGAAAACGGGGTTTTGACCATCGAACTAGAACGCATTGTTCCAGAAGAGCATAAGCCCAAGAAGATTGCAATAAACTATAATAAATAATATAATAGCATTATTGTAAATACAAGTGTGCAGGAAACTGCACACTATTTTGAAAGAAAAAAAATGGCACAAACTGATTCAAATATTAAAGTACGACCTATCGTTGACATTAAAGAACCTCCTTTGTTTAGAGTAATTTATATCAATGATGAACTCACTAGTATGGAATTTGTCATACGTAGTTTAGTTGACCATTTTCACTACAATAACGATACTGCATTAAATATCACTACTGGAATACATGAATCCGGAAGTGCAGTTGTTGCAGTATTGCCCTATGAAATTGCAGAGCAAAAGGGAATTGAAGTAACCATGGAAGCCAGAACTGAGGGCTATCCGTTACAAGTTAAAATTGAGGAAGAGTCTTAAACTCTATACGTTTAGCGTAATAAGGGTTACGCCCGTTACATGGGTTATTAAGATAGTTGATATTGTCCATGACTGTATCAACTATTTTTCCATATGTACCAAACACCCAATGAGATATTTTCTTTTCAGTATCATATTCTAATGCATCAGTTATCGGACCTGTCTCATGCATATTTGGTTGTTCACCATAGTATAATTTTTCAGTTGGAACACAACTAGAAACAACAACAATATGTTTAACTTCTGAGTGCAATTGAAGTCTATGAACAGTACTACATAGATATGAAACATCCTGATAGCCTGCACATATCAATTCTATCTCAGCCATTTTATTCTTAGGGCTATAATTACCATGCCATCCGTTGACCCCCACAATTGCAATTTCATTTAACACTACTACATTGTCATGTAGGTAGATTACATTTTTCAACGGTTTGCAAATATCTTCAATTTCTTTGTTTCGTTTTTCTCTAATGATAACAGTGCTATGTTCTAACGCACCGTCAATAAAAAAGACACCCTGATAGCAATTACCTAGAATGTCTAATACTGTCTGTACCATTGCCAAATCATCACTTATATTACCTGCAACAATACAATATAAACTTGTGGGTTTATCTTCCCATATAAAGGTGTCGTTCTCTGATAAATTTAAATCACTGATTACATCAAAACCAAGAATCATATTTTCTTATAAATTATATGGAAATAGGGCTGTTGCCCTATTTCGCAATAAAGCAGTATATATTACGCTTTTGGTTTAGCTTTAGATGTTTTAGCGGCTACTTTTTTAACGGCAGCAACTGCATCTTGAGCATTAACTTTGCCATCTTGATTAACATCCAATGCTTTTTTAGCACGGGTTGTAGTCTTTTTAGCAACTTCCTTAACAGCGGCTACTTCTGCTTTAACTTCAGTAACTACTTCTTTAGCAACTTCCTCAACCTTAGCAACTTCTTGTTGTACAGCTGGGGATTTGCTTCCGAATGTACTGTATAATGCGTAACCAATTGCTACGATAATAGCAATAATGATAATAACTTCCATAGTAAATCTCCTTGAACTAATATTTATGATGGCTGGTTCCAAAGCATATTTTTTCATAAATACTATATGTTCAAGTCCTTGTCATTGCGAGAATTGATGGATTTACCTTTGCCCGGAGTCACCGCGCAAAAAAGACTACTATTTAGACCAGACTTAGATGACGTGGAGCATGTATATGATTTGCTAAACGAGCAAGTTTTTGATAATATTTTAATTAGGCCCAACATTAAGTTGGGCACTTGCCGTGAGTATTGGGGTATGTGTTACGGGGAAGACAACCCGTATTATAATGGAACCTACTGTAGGATCAAATTAAGTGATAAATGGTACTGCACACAATGGATGGTAACAATGTTAGCACATGAAATGGCACATCAATATCAATGGGATGTATTCAGTCATGGTCGTAAGAATAGAGTTATGAGTCACGGTCCTAGCTTTTATAGATATCAGTTGAAGATGTGGGAGCATAATATTTCAATCAAAACCTGCTATTCTACCAGACAATGGTTCAAAAAACAAGATTTATTTAAGTCGTAATTAAGATAAATACTACATTACTTAGGAATTTGTAGAATGAGAGCGACTGAATTTATTACTGAATCAAAAACTATCTTGACTGAACGCAAAATAGAGAAAGGTGATTTTGGACCTCAAGCAGCCAAACAAAGTCGCATAGATAACTTTGTAAAAATGTATGCTTCAGGTTTACCCTTTCACTTAGTTGGCGGTGGGGGACAAGTAGTCTTGAAAAAAGATAGAAATATCCTTGCTTTACTTAAAACTATTACTACAAATAGTTACCGTGAGTTCCCTAACAACTTTATAGCGGCTGATGGCCGCCCAATAACCCTAGCAATGCTAGAAAAAACTAAAGAATTTGGTGGTGTGAGTGCAGTTGATAACCCAGGGGGCAAGGAAGCATTACCCATCAAACCATCCAATTTATCTATCTCAGGAACAGAGAAAAAGTTCAACCCTGATGATCCTAATGCATTGAAGATTGCTATGTCAACCGGCGCATTTAGAGCAGGTGTATTAGGTCAAATGATTCAGTCTGATAAGATTCTTCAGGGTGCAGGATTAGTAGGTCATGCAGTTATTGGAATGTCTAAGCAAATCTCTGCAGGGCAAGTTCCAACTATGCCAAGTAAGAAGGATCTTCCTGTACCAGCACTGAAGGCAATTCGTGACTATGCAGGAGAATACTTGGGTGTTCAACAACTAGTTCAAGGTATTGCTAACTTCCCCAATAGTGATGCCTTTTTTGAATTTATGAATGTTGACCAAGCATCCATGAGTAATTTAATATTATATTTTCCTAAGTCAACAAACACACCTCTTGCAGACAGTCTAGCATTACAGAACAGTGCAACAGGTCACGTTTTGAAACTAAGTGCTAAAGGTGCTGACAAAGGTGCACCTCCTAGTATGGACAACTTAATTGTTCCAGAAAGTATTCGTAGCACTAAAAATAAAAATATTGCAAATGTTGTAAAATTACTTGATGAAGCACGTGCGGCTAGTGCGTTACAACAACCGTTCAGATTAATGCAGTTACTAATTAATACTGTACCTGATAAAGTACCTGATTTTATTAAGGCTATTTTCCCCGTAACTGAAGGTGAATACAATAGACTGCTAGATACACTAGAAGATCCAACATTACCTTGTCCTAGAAAGTTTATTAAGTTAACAAACATCAAGGCTGTTAGAGGTGAATTGAGCGGGAGTCATTTTGGTAAGGTACATTATCAATTAAACAAAATTGTAATGGATCTAGTCAATATAAAAAATGTATATCCTGCATTTAGGAAAACTGTACTAGAAGTTTTGGGCTACAACTTTGTCCAAATCTTTTCACGTGAGCGGCAAGGTAAATTGTTTGCTGATGTATTATGGCCAGGCACAGTTAATGGGCATGTTGAAATGTATAGCAAATCAAGTTCTGCTTCACCAAATGCACAAAAACTAAGTTTCAGTGTGACTGACACGTAACCAAAGTTGTTGACTTGTATTTAAAACTCTGTATAATAGAGTTTTTTAAGGAACAATATGAGTTTAGTCCCAATCGTTATTGAACAAACAGCTAAAGGTGAACGTAGCTATGATATCTACAGTCGCTTATTGCGTGACCGTGTAATTTTGCTTGAGGGTGAAGTACACGACCAAATGGCAAATCTTATCGTTGCCCAATTACTATTCTTAGAATCAGAGGGTGAAAAAGATATCTCAATGTATATCAATTCACCCGGCGGTAGTGTAACTGCAGGTATGGCTATCTATGATGCTATGCAATTTGTCAAGCCTAATATTCATACAATCGTAATGGGTCAAGCATGTAGCATGGGCAGTTTGCTTGCACAAGCAGGATCACCCGGTAAACGTTTTATGTTGCCAAACGCACGACATATGATTCACCAACCCTCAGGTGGTGCAAGAGGTCAAGCAACTGATATGCTGATTCAAGTCAATGAAATTATATCTATGAAAAAGAACCTCACTGAAATCTATGTTAAGCATAATTCTAAAGGTAAAACTTTTGATGTACTACAAGCTGACATGGAACGAGACAATTTTATGAGTGCCCAACAAGCATTAGACTATGGTCTTGTAGACGAAATAGTTACAAAGCGCGGTTGACAGTAAATCACTTTGGGTATACAATAGAGGCTTCTGTAGTGAAAAGGAGTCTCTATGTCTTACGTTGTTTTCAAGCATAATAAAGAATACGGTCCTCGCAAGGGTCTCGAGGGTCCGTTTCACTACCCCAATGGTCAGGTTCTGTATTACGATCCTAAAGAAGGTGAGTACTACGATCCTCGTACCGACTTTTACGTTGACCGTGACGAGGTCGCCCTTCTGCAAAATTCCATCTTTGATGTACTGAGGGGTTGATATGAACAGCATGTATGTTTTAGTATTCATTATGTCAGGTTCAACTCCTGCATTTTTAGGCAATTACACTGGTATGAATAGTTGTCAAAATGCAATACGTGCAATATACAGTGCCCGTATGAATCCTCCAGGTCAGACTTTACCAGAAGTAGAGAAAAGTATTACCTCTATCATGCAAAATAAAAAAGAATACATTTGTATTCCCGTGTTAAAGGACTAAAAATGTATAATTTAGTAATCATTCTTGGCACCGCTCTCAATACAGTAGGATCGTATTCAGATTTGAAATCTTGTAATACTCAAGTATTAGAATTGAAGGCTCAGGAAGTTAAAGCTATTTGCGTACAGCAACAAGATCCTGACTTGGCAATGAAAAAAGCCCTAAATATGATGCAATCCTTTCAGAAAATGATGCAGGAAAATTGACAATAAATCACTTTGGGTATATAATACTTGTATTGATTGATTAAAGGAGCACACAATGAATATTGAATTACTGAAACTTTACAGAAAAGCATTCTCATTGGTGCCGGGCTCACTTGCTCAGAAAAAAGTATTACAACAAATCGATGAAGTTCTTGCCAAAACTTGACAGTAATTGGATTTGGGTATATAATAGAATCTTAAACAGTAAAGAAAAGGACTTGCAAATGCGTACAAAAACAGTGATTGAAGGTTTCAAAAATTCACAAAAATTTCGTGTGATTTTCAAAGGTGACGGATCCGAAAACGAAATCGGTCTGTATATGACAATCAGCCAAATGACTGAAATGTTTGCTACCACTCTTGCACGTACACTGGTTTGGGAAGCATTGATTCAGTTGTCTTACGAGCGTAGAATGGCAGAGGCAACTCGCAAGCCTGTCCCAACAGGTCTCGGTACTACAATTCGCAACAAGCAAATTCAATTAGATTTGGTTTAAGGAGTTAACATGAAATTAGAAACCGCTCTCAATGTGATTAACAAGGAAGCTAAGTTTTTGGGCTTGACCTCTTTTGCAATGATGCAATTTATTGCAAAGAATCCCCTAGCACAACCCAAAAAGACATTAGAAGCCTTTAAGGTGGTGAAAGATAGTACTACCAATACATTTGCGTAAAAGGAAACAAAATGAAACGAATTGCCCTTTTGGTTTTAGTTAGTTCTATGTTTACTGGGTGTGCTAGTAGTAATATGAATGTTGGATCAAAAGTTGGATCCACAGAGCCGTCATTTGGTGCTAAAATATTATGTGGTTATGGAGTTTGCTCAGATGAAGTAATCCAATGGAGTAATGAAAAAATGCTAAAATCTGCAAAGGCACAATGTAACTCAATGGGCTTCCAAGCAGGAACAGTACCTCATTCACAGTGTGTTCAAAATGTAATAATTAGTACTCGAAATCAGCAGGCTACTGAACGGGCGGCTGCACAAGTAAGTCATGACCAATTTATGAATAATCTCCATCAAAAGACCAATGCCCAAACTTCACAAGACCAGGGTTACAGAAATTACGATTGCCGTGAGCGACTTGGCGGTAGGGTAGAGTGTACAGGTTATTGACTTGACAATAAATCACTTTGGGTATATAATAGAATCTTAAACAGTAAACAACAGGAGTTTGCAATGGGTACACGTTCACTAATCGCAGTTGTTCATGGTAACAATTACAAAACAGTTTATTGTCATTGGGATGGCTATCTATCACACAATGGTCGTATTTTGCAAAAACATTACGATTCACCTAAAGCAAACAACCTTGTTGCGTTGGGCAATATCTCTAGTCTCAAAGCTAACATTGGTAGAAAACACCCCTTCAGTGCGTTTGACATTCCCGGCATGTCTGCAAGTGCATGGGAAGATAAGTATGGCAACATGACTACATTCTATGGTCGTGACCGTGATGAAGAAGGTCAAGAGTTTGTCACACATACTAGCAAAGAATCATTGATTGAACATTTCAATGATGGTTGGTGTGAGTTTGCATATATTATGAAAGATGACACTTGGTATGTTATGTATCAAGGTGACGAGAATTTTCATTTGTTGTCAAAAGAATTGGCTAAAGATAAAGAATCACAGGAAGTATAAGCATGGAAGCAGTTGTCGAGACTACAGTCTGGAACGATAGCAATAACGCTAATCATACCTATCTACTAGATGGATCTAAAATGATTGCATACATCAAAGTAGGCGACACTGCTCCCTTTTATTTTAAGAACCCGATCACAATAGACAAACGTGGTCGCAAGTTTCAAGCATTGAAGGTTAGCCCTTTCAAAAAGATTAAAGAAAAGTCAACAATAATTAAAGTCTCCGGTAGCAAAGGTAATATATATAGTATTGATACAGAAGAAAAGACATGTACATGCCCTGGATATATGTATCGTGGTAGTTGTAAACACATTTCGGAGTTGAAGAATGAGTAAATTTAATTTACAAAAAAATAGTTGGGTAAAGTTTGAGGTACTACTAATATGCATTGCACTAGTAGGATTTCCTTTTATGATATTTTGTTTGGCTGCAGGTATGAAACTTGCTGAATGGATGTTTGGATAATGAAGATAGCAGTATGCAGTGATTTACACCTTGAATTCATGGACATCAACCTCAAGAATGAGGAAGATGCAGAGGTCCTTATCCTAAGCGGTGATATTATGACTGCGGAAGATTTACACAACCATCCACCCGTACATCCCAATGACCCAGTTAACATCCCTAACTTAGGTCGTAGACAAGAAACTGCATTGCGATTCCGTGATTTTCTAAGTCGTTGTAGTTTTCAATTCCCACATGTAATTTATATTGCAGGCAATCACGAATTCTACCATGGTCGTTGGAAAGCTAGTATCCAACACTTACGTGACGAGTGTGCAAGATACCCAAACATCTACTTCCTTGAAAACGATACTAAGAAAATCAATGATATTACTTTCATTGGTGCTACATTATGGACAGACTGTAATAAGGGTGATCCATTAACACTTCATGCATTGCAGGACATGATGAATGACTATCGTGTTATTCGTAATGATGAACATGGATACACTAAATTGCGTCCAGCACATAGCATGTATCGCCACCAACAAACTTTAAGCTACTTTAAACTTATGCTAAGTAATATGAAGGAAGATAAGGTAGTTATTGTCGGTCATCACAGTCCTAGTCACATGAGTATACATGAAAAATATCATGGGCAAGATTTGATGAACGGTGGTTATCACAGTGATTTGAGCGAATTCATTTTGGATCATCCTCAGATTAAACTATGGACTCATGGTCATACACATGACCCATTTGACTATATGATTGGTGAAACACGAATCGTATGTAACCCACGAGGTTACGGTGGTTGGGATGAACATGCTGATATCTTCCAGTTAAAATATTTGGAAGTTTAATGCAAAATTTATTTATAATCACTAGCGCAGTCAATACAAGGTTTGGGGCATTTTCTAAAGAAGTGAGATTGTCACAAACCCTTGCTACAATAGGGAGTGTCCAAGCAAGGGCTCCCGATTCAAAAATCGTCATCTTTGAATCATCTGGCGTTCCTTTAGATGAAGAAACCTTAAAGGTCCTTCAAGATAATTCACACTATGTATTGAATTTTTCCAATGAGGCTTACGTACATGAAGTTTACAATGCTACAGATAGCTGGGACATTGTAAAGAATTTGTGCGAAGTGATGTGCTTTCATAATGGGTTAAAGGTTCTAAGAGAACATGACTTGTTTACCGGAGTCGATAGAATATTCAAACTATCAGGTAGATATTACTTGAATGAAAATTTTGATACATCAACTTATGACCCAAAGAAGATTGTATCCACTAAAAAATACAATAGTCAATTTCCATTAGATGTTATAGGTGTACCATTTCAACGCATGAGTAGGCTTTGGTCATGGCCAATTGCAATGAACGAGCGTGTTATTGTATTCTATGAAACCGCAGTTAAAGAAATGAAAAAGAAACTAAGTGAAGGTAAGTATATTGACATTGAACATTTGTTGTATCAATATCTACCCGATTCACTGGTGCAAGAAATCCAACCAATTGGGGTAGAAGGTAAGTTGGGTCCTAACGGAACTTTAGTTAAAGACTAAACGGGTAAACATTATAAAACAGTTTACCAAATACTGTTGTATTACTCCTCTATTTGTATTATAATCTTTATACGTTGTGAGAGCAACGATTTTTTTAAGAAAGAAAATTATGAACAAGCAAGTAACTGTAACTAAACAAGAACGCCTTATCGAGGCATTCAAGTCAGGTGAGAAACTGACAGCGGCACAAATCAAATCACGTTTTGGCATTGCTAACCCAACAGCAACTGTTAGTGATTTGCGTTTGCGTGGTGGTTTTGCTATCTATGCAAATCAACACACCGACACTAAAGGTCGTGTTAGCACCAAGTACCGTTTAGGTACTCCTAGCCGTGAAATCGTAGCCGCTGGCTATCGTGCATTGGCACTCGGCGTCTAATCTCTAACGAGACTAAGAGAAAAAGGGTGTTTATCACCCTTTTTTCATTTGCACGAAATTAAGTTTTGTGTTATAATACACAAAAGGAGCAATCAATGGGTTTATTTCACAAGATAATGGACAAGCTAGGGCGTTATCGTTTAATTCCGGATCGTAGGACAGGTGAAGATTATATGCACCGCTACTATCTATTTCTCAAAGACCGCAAATGGTTTCCATTCAATGTCACATTACACAAGATTGTAAAGAGTGATGACCCAATCTTTCATGACCATCCTTGGCCCTTTATGACTATTGTTCTTAGTGGTGGTTATTGGGAACACACACCTGTCTTTAATACTGAAGGCAAAAAGATTGCTGAATTTCAACGTTGGCATGGCCCGGGTAGTATTATCTTTCGCCGAGCAAAAGATTTTCATTGGCTAGAACTTGATGAGTTAGTAGGTCCTGCAACTACATTATTCTTTATGGGTCCACAAGTACGTGATTGGGGATTTCTAATCAATAGGACTAAAACAAAAAATCAATGGGTTCAACACGAAAATTATTTGAACAATTACCAAGACTATCACAAAAAGTACGTTGAACCAAAAATTTCAATGGCAAGTAAAAAGAAACTATAATATGTATATCACACTAACAAATGCTGCCTTAGCACACAAAGGTAATAAAATTTCAATCAATACTGATATAATTGCTACAGTATATCAAACACAAAACTTAGCAAAGATGGAAGATGGTATAATTGAAAACATCACGTATGTATTTTGTCCACCTCATGGCACATGGGAAGTAGAAGAATCACTTGAAGATGTAGTTAAAATTTTAAACGATTATGAATGGAATAACAAATGAATGATGATTTGAGAGAAGTAATGTTAATTCTACAAGAAGAATGTGCAGAAGTTACACAAGCAATTAGTAAGTGTTTTCGTTTTGGTCCCGATCAAATGAAACCGGGTAAGGAACGTACTAATATCAATATGCTTGAAGAAGAAATTGGTGATCTCTTTGCTATGGTTGAATTGCTCACTGACTTAGATGTTGGTGTATCAGTTGAAGGGATTCAACAAGCCAAGATGAAGAAATTTGAAAAATTGAAGATTTGGTCTGACTTAAAAATCAATAAATAATATTATGGAAATATTGCTTCTTATCGTAGGTCTTGTTGTTGGTTATCTTATTGGCGAATTCTATTGCCTATATAGAATGCGTCACATCATAATGGACGTTGCTGCCAAAGAAGGTATTAACATTGAAGCCGAATTAGATAAGATTGAAAAAGCAAAGCAAGCAGTAACCGAAGTATATAGATTAAGAATTCAAAAAATTAATGATATTTTGTATCTGTATACCGATGAAGAAGATTTCATTTGTCAAGCCAAAACTATTGAAGAATTAGCCACACTATCACAACAATACAAAAACATCAAATATGCCGCAGTGATTCACGATGATAAAGTGTTCACTTTCATCAACGGTGTCGTGACTAAAAAAGAATGAAAATTAAAATCAATAAGTGGCCTAAAGGCCCGGGAGAGCAAAAAGTTGATATCCAGATTGATCCATGGGACACATGGAACATGGATGGAACATTGGCTAAGGTTATATATCCAATGTTAATTCAATTAAAAGCTACTAAACATGGGTTTCCTAGTGAGTTTGTAAATGATATTGGTGGTGAAAAATATGCAGACCAAGATAGTTTTGATTTCTACAAGGAGTCACACGATGAAGCCTGGGAGATTGGAAGTAAGCGTTGGGATGAAACACTAGATAAAATGATTTGGTCATTTGGTCAAATTGCATATGAAGATTATGATGACTTATATCATCATGGTAATCCTGAATATGATTGGGTTAAAACTGATAGAACATATCCAAATCCTGTTACAGGCAAAGTAGAAGCAACATATCAAATGGTTGATAAGAATCCGGATGAACACTGGTATGACCACGTTGGTCACATGAAACATCAAGAAAAAATTCAAGAGGGTCTTGATTTGTTTGCTAAATATTTTCGTAACCTTTGGGATTAATATGTTTGATAGTATGGTTCATAACTTGACAATTGAGAGTACACGTGATAGTGTTAGTTGGGAAGAGTACCAAGTATTCTGTAAGGAATACATATTTCTTAAACTAAGAGGTATACGTTTTGGTAAAGCATTTTGTGATAGATTTGATATAAGAAATTTTATCATTCCTCAATTATCTGATGAGAGTGCAAGAGATTATATTGAAAATCAGGGATTCGTAGTTTGAAACAAAAATTTGTTGACTACTTTATGGATGTAGCTGAACGTACAAGTCAGTTAAGTCATGCAGTACGATTGAAAGTCGGTGCTATCATTGTGAAAGATGATAGAATCATTAGCATTGGTTATAACGGTATGCCTAGTGGTTGGGACAATAATTGCGAATATGTCTTTAGACACCCTCAGACGAAGATAGAAGAATTAGTAACACGATCGGAGGTATTACATGCGGAATCAAATTGCTTGGCCAAGTTGGCTAAATCTAACGAATCTGGTGTGGGTTCTACTTTGTTTATTACCCATGCTCCATGTTTGGACTGTGCCAAACTTATCTACCAAAGTGGTATTAACAACGTTTTATACCGTAACACTTATCGTAGCGATGATGGTATAAATTTCTTAAACAAGAGTGGAGTAAATGTCACCCGACACACAGTACAAGACTGAGATAGACATTGAGTTTGGACAGCTTGCACCAATCGTACACTGGTGTCAAAATCAATGCATCGCTGATTGGTGCTATGAAATAAAAGGTATGGCAGGATATCATCCGGGTAAATATGAATTTTACTTTAAATCTGAAACAGACTACATTAACTTTATACTTTGGAAAAAATGAAGTACTTTACTTTTTACCGTGAATCAAACAACTTTGATGATATACTCAATGATATCAATCTTAAGAAACTCATCACCACTAAAGTGCGTTGGGAAAATCATCTAATGATTGGTATCAACAAGTTTAAGAAAGATGCCGAAAAGACATTCAGTTACATTACACTTAAGTATGGTGATGAAATGCGTAACCGATTAACTAAGGATTATAGTCCTATTCCAAACGTAGACTACACTCCAATCAAACGGTAGATGATTCCAAAAGAAATCAGCAATATTAGCAAGTACACTAATCATTATAAATCCGGCATTCAATACACCAAACAATAAGTACATAGCTGTTAGTGCTAATATCAGACTGTGTAATGTAGGGTGACGTAGAAAACGTTTTACTTCTTTAAAAATATCTTTCATTTTTTGCTTTGTTGCACCTTTTCTGTTGTGGTATCAGAGCAACTAACTGCATTGCTACGAAATGTTTTATATACTGTTGCTTTGTTGCCCTCTCTACAGTGGTACTCACATACTTGCATTCCATTATCGGTAACCGAGGTATAGGCTAAATCACACTGACTATTAACCAATTTAGATTTGCTTGTCGTGTGAGTTGGTTCTGAATTTATGTTTATGTATAAATTCTTTGGAACTAGCGGCGCAACTACAGTTACTACGGCAGCAACACCCAACAGTAAATTATTGAATTTCTTCATTATAGTCCCTTCTTTTTATTATTATAGGAGTACTATAACAATATTTAACAGGGACTAGGTCTCAATGTATGTTGAGTTTTACACCTAAGTTAGGACTGCTTCCCGTCTTTTCTTCTCCGGCACCCAATACACATGCTAACCTAGCATCATATTCTATCATAGTCCATGAACGTGTTTCTTTGTTCATTAACAATGTTATATGAGTGTTATGTACTGATTTCCCAACCCAGATTGGTGTTTCTTTGTGTGTATCTACGAAATAGTTAATTACTGATTGTGCGTCAGAACATTTCATAGGTTTAGTTAGGTCAATAATCTCCTGGGCGTTTGCTATAGAGCTAGTTAGGCAGAATAGGAACGCCACTGATAATAACTTCTTCATAGTGGCTCCTGTAAACTAGTATTTAGCTAGATTTGCGTTGTACTGAATCCGGTGGTCTTGTTTTCTTTGCCTCATCCATTGATTTTTGAGTTGCAGGGCTAGAACGATACGGGTGTAGGTGATGTTTTTGTAACGGTGGGTGTTTTGGCGGTGTATGTTTAAACCAACTCATATTATTCTCCTTCTTGTTTTTGTTTTGTCATTCCATATTGTGATTGTCTTTGTTTTGCTACTACCATTCTCATACATTGAGTTCTATCACCAAAATTTTTAATTTTATCACAGAATGTGCTACTCCCACTATAAGATGCCATACAAAAATTCTTTTTGTCTTGATTGGTCATTCTAACGCAGTCATTCATGTCGCTAGTAGTGACTATTGGAAGTAACAATAATGATAATATAATGATATTTCGCATATGAAAAAGCCCCTTACGGGGCAATGTTGTTATTCTTCTGAAATGTTTCTTTGAATAAAACTATCTACTTTTGTTTTTGCATCGGCTAGAGAGTCAGCATAAACCTTAAACTTACCCTTACTTTCTGATATTGTCATATCAAATGGAATAACTCCATTTAGATGAAAGCCGTCTGGTAAATCTACTTCTATTTCAAACTGACGTAAATTCTTGATTCTGTTTAGTATTTCCATTACTGGTTGTGCCATTCTGTTCTCCTATATTGTATAGTACTATTTCTCTTATTTATTTATTCTAAATATTTATATGAAAAAAGAATCAATATTGGATGAACTACGTATACACCTTGAAGGTGTAGAAAACTATTGGTTAGCATTGGCTATAATTATGTTATTCTTTTTATTTGCATCAGTATTAACATTGTTTGGTGTATTTTTGTATACCCGTTATTAATGTTTTCTTGGGTGGTCAATCAACCATTTCTTTAACTGTTCTAAATTTAAATCCCCATCAAAGTGTTTTTTGAATGCCCGATAGAATCGTATCTTTTCTGGATCACCATTGAACCCATGTATGATTGATTCTTCCTCTATCTGTTTCCGCATTACCTCTGGGTAAAACTCTTGGTAAGAATAGTATCCAAACAGAATAAAACAAGCAAGCACTGATATTATAAAAATAAAGGCATTGATGTATTCATGGAATATAATCAGTATTGCAGGAACTAAAAATATACCAAGAATAGAACCTAATACTATTAACAGTGTTTTAGTTACTGGATTCACTTGCTTGTTTCTCTGCTTTTTGTTGCTGTAGGAAAAGTTCGTACTCTCGTAGCTTCTTCTGATGTTCAAACCATTCTTGTTTTCTTACTTGTTCTAGTGTATCTCTGTATCGTGTGCTAGAAACACCTCCCCAGCGTTGTTGTGCATCATAAGCAATGTACATAAACACACCCATCATTACAAACACCAACACGATTGCTGCAATGCCAACTGAGATTTCAAATTGATAGTGAGCCAGACGTTGTTTGCGTAATCTGGCTTTTTCCATTTCTTTAACCATAAGAACTTTTTGCTGTACTCCTAGTTCTTTGGTCATGGCCTCAACGTCAGTAAACAATGCACCAAGTTCAGGTGGTGATTGATAAATCATTAACTCACGTAATTCAGTTCCCATTTGCTCTAATTGCTTTTTCATTAGGACACGTTTTAAAGCACGTTTGGCTAGACTATCTCCACCGGTGTAGACTTCAGTCTTGCTACGCTTTTCCTCTTCTTCAAGTACGGCTAAACATTTAAAATAGTTGTCATAATACTGACCCAAGTAATCACCGATTTCAGTATAGATATTAGCAGTATCTTCACTGCGTTTGTTTAATTCAGTAACACGCGCCTTTTCTTCAATTAATTGTTTTTTAGCTTCCGGAGGTACTTCTTTGCCGTCATATTTTTTATGAAACTGGTCATCTAAATCTTTAAGTACGCCCTTTACATCACCTGCCGCACTCTTTATGTCTTTATAGAGTTGGCAACCCTTCTTAACGGCTTGAACTGCGCCGTTGGCTAATGCAAAAAGGGTAAACGGATCCACAATGGTCCTTTAGGTAATGCGGCATAGCCGCATTAAATTAGATAGGTAACCAAAGCCAAAGTGCTTGGCTCATTAGTATCATTGCTACACCACCTACATACAAACTTGCTGTATATAAACGATTGTTAACTGCTAAGATACTTGCTGATAACAACACAATAGCGATTTGGAACAAGCTACCTGCAAATGTATACCACGGACTGCGTAGTTTAGCTACAGCACGGTCGGCTTCTAGACCACGTGCTTTTGCCATTAACTCTTTCTTACCTTCACCTGTTTCTGGATCAGATTCATAGCGGTCAATTTTAGATTGTAGTCTTGCAACTTTTTCTTTATCACCTCTTGCCACGGCATCATCACGTGCCATCTCTGCCAGTGTACCTTTGATACTCTTAGCTTGATAGAAGCTCCAAGTGTTGTTAGCGTCAATAGTATTGTTCAATACTTTACCACTGTTACTACCACCCATGTAGGTATTGATAGCAAGTAGTGCCGCAAATACGACAATAACCCATCCTGCTTTATCCTTGATTAATGCCTCACGCTCTGAACGAGATAGAGGTTTTGCTTCTTGTTTTACTTCTGCCATTTTAGTCTCCCTAAGTTATAATTATTATAGTAGTATTTATTATTTTTATGCCCAAAAACTTTGACAGTCTTATGTAAAATATGATACTATTATGTTATGAAATTAAACATGCCACATTTATACCTAGACATGGACGGTGTCCAAGCAGATTTATTCCAACGAGTAGCAGAACTAGAAAATGTACCTCATTGGGATGACATTGCAGACCAAAATGATGCAATAACACGACTAAGCCTTAAAGGTCCCGAAAGTGTATATAAATTGTTTCGTAATTTAAACCCACTACCCGGTGGACAAGTTATCATTAAATGGTTGCACGATAACAAAATTCCGTTCACTGTATTAAGTGCTCCGTTACGAAATGAACCCGAAGCAAGTAAACGAGGTAAACGTGATTGGCTAGACCAATATAATCCGGGCACTAGTCAGACTGCTATCTTTACTCAGCGTAAATTTCAATATGCTGTTACAGACAATCAACCCAATGTATTAGTAGATGACTTCAATTATTACCTTAATAGTTGGGCAGAAGCAGGTGGTATTGCAATTAAACATAGTGATGCTTCAACTGAACATACCATAATGCAGTTGAACAAAATCTATGCCCCTTATCTAAATCACTAAATATTAGATGAGCAAAAAACTGCCTGAAGGTAAAATACAAAGTTATGAAGTCATTTCTCACAAAGATGAAAATGGTGATATGTTGATGCCTATACCAAAATCTTTATTAAAAGAGTTAGGTTGGAAACCAGGTGACAACATTGAGTTTGGTGTTGATACTAAGGGGCAGTTCATTTTAACAAGAAAAGACGAATGAATTACGTTTATACTAGTACAGGAACATCAGTACCACTAACAGTTACTACACCTAATACTAACGGGATTAACTGGGGTACTACTATGACTAATGGTACTTACTCAATTGCAACCAATCCCAATCTTGAAGGTACATCATTAAAAGTTAAAGGTGATGCTGAGTTTGAAGGTGATGTTACTTTTCAAGGTGATATTGCTATTAAAGGTAAGTCAATCAAAGAATCACTATTAGCCATTGAAGAACGATTAGCTATATTACACCCAAATGAAGCACTAGAAAAGAAATGGGAAAACTTGCGAGAATTACGCAAGCAATATATAGAACTTGAAGCCGAAATCATTGAGAAAGAAAAGATGTGGGCTATACTGAAAAAGTAGTACTTGACAGTAATTCCGTTTTAGATTATAATATGTACATGTTTAACACTATGACCCACGTATTATGACTATGCATCTTGAGGGCCCTTGGCTCAGCCTCGGTGGCAAACGCAAAGGCAAAAAAAAGTTTCGTAATGCCGAAGAAGCCAAACGTGCCCGTGACTTAGAAGAATCTTGGAAAGATTTGTTGAAACGTCAAGGCATTGAAGCCGAAGAAAAAAAACGTGCTAAGGCACTTAAGGCTCCTACTCTTACATATTCATTGTCTGCGCCGCCCGGTCGTGAGACACAAAAAATCAAAAGTCTAAGCACACCCGGCGGTTCTACTGCCGCTGTACATAAAGTGTACACAGGTGACAAAATCATTGGTATTGCTACAATGCACAAGTCAAATGCTGTACCTGTGTTTAGCGATGAACAAGCAGTTGAAATTTCAAGGATGCGCCGTGGTTAAAATTATTAAAAATAATCGTTGCACTTATTATTTTGAACTACAACAAGACCGTACGGATCACATCGATTCCTGGAAAGCCGGTGTGTATTCATCCCCGGGGCGGATGGGCGGTTATTATGGCGGGCAAACCAGACTGTCACATAACTGTGACAGGGTATGGATGCAAGGACCACGCGGTGGTGTCAAAATTGTCAAAGATAGAATATCCTATCCAGTTGGTATGTATGGATATGTAACCAAGAACGAAAAGTTTATGAAAGAGTTTATGTGGATCAAGTTAAAAGCAAAGGAGTTGCGATTTTAAATGGCAAAAGAAGAGGGTATTAAGATGGACGGCAAGGTAGTAGATGTACTACCCAATGCCATGTTCAAAGTAGAAATGGAAGCTGGATCCATTATCATGGGATACATCAGCGGCCGTATGCGTAAGCATGATATTAAAATATTGTTGGGCGACACTGTAGAAGTTGAATTCAGCCCCTATGACTTAACTAAAGGTCGTATTACACGACGCCGATAATAAATACTAGTCAAGGAGGAACTCGCCATGAAACAAAAGAAATTAGTTTCTAAGTTGTATCAGGCTTGCGTCCGACACGATGAAGATGCAATTATGAAACTTCGCCTAGAAGAATTTCGTAAGATACTAAAGCACCGCGCCGAAGGCAAACCATTTGATGCAAAATGGACGGTAGTAAATATATAGTATTGTAACAATACTGTAATAGATGGGGCGATAAATACTAGCTTATGCTAAAGACTTATCGCTCTATCTTTATAAGTGATGTACACTTAGGTACAAAAGATTCTCAAGCAGAGAAATTAAATAACTTCCTCAAACACAATTCATGTGATACACTATATCTTGTAGGCGATATCATAGATGCATGGAAGATACAACAAAACAAATGGCGTTGGAAACAATCGCATACCAACGTAGTACGCAGAGTATTAGGTCATGCCAAGCGTGGCACCAAAGTAATATTCATTGCAGGCAATCACGATGAATTCTTAAGACCAATGATACCATATGGTTTCAGCTTTGGCTTAATAGAAATACACAATCAAATAGAACATATTGGCGCAGATGGTAAACACTATCTAGTTGTACACGGAGACATGTTTGATGGCATAACAAGATTAGCTCCATGGTTATCATTTTTAGGAGATAAAGCATATGATTTCATACTTAGCCTCAATAGCAAGTTTAATTGGATACGTCATCGGTTTGGTTTTGGGTACTTTAGCCTTAGCCGTTTCCTTAAGCACAGGGTCAAAAAAGCAGTAGATTTTATTTTTAAGTTTGAAGAAAACTTAGCCAAATATTGTAAGAAGCGTGGATTCGACGGTGTGATTTGTGGACATATACATCACGCTGAGATAAAAGAAATTGATGGTGTTACTTACATGAATGATGGTGATTGGGTAGAGAGTTGCACAGCATTGGTCGAACACCACGATGGTCGTTGGGAAATAGTTACTTGGATTAAGGAGAGTGACAATGTGGATAATGATATTGATAGCAGTACACACGAACAACCCGCAGGATCAACCAGGAAGAATAGAACTAACGTTTCCAAATCAACAAAGTTGTGAGCAAGCATTATTAACAGTTAAATACGATTTGAAGTTTAAAAGTTTTAAGGTGATAGCAGAATGCAAAAAACAAAACTAAGTGATAAAATTACAATTGTTGTTCCCTGTAAGAATGAAGAAAACTATATAGTACATCTATTGATGCATCTACGTGGTCAAGATATAGAAGATACCAGAGTCATTATTGCAGATTGTTCTACAGACAACACTAGAGAAGTTATACAGGTAATGAAGGGTAACTTAAATGTTGAAATCATTGACGGCGGACCTGTTAGTGTTGCTAAAAATAACGGAGCCAAACTAGTAACTACACCCTACATATTGTTCATTGATGCTGATGTTCGTTTCTTTAAAGAGACTGTTATCCGTGACGCAGTAGCTGAAATGGAATCAAAGAACTTAGATTTGATCGGATTAAACATCAAATGCTATGACCGTGACAAACGTGCTACTATTGGATTTGCTATGTTCAATGGTATCAATAAAATTTTAAAGCATTTTAGTCCATTTGCGGTTGGTGCTTTCATGCTAACACGCAGAGACAGATTTGAAGAATTTGGCGGTTTCCCTGAAAAGATGTCAACTTCAGAGGACTATTTCTTATCTCGCAAATACAGCCCGAGAAAATTTAGAATAATTAAACATTATTTTGGACAAGATAGTCGTAGATTCAAAAAGATGGGATATTTTGGGATGGCTACGTATCTTGTTAAGAACTTTGTAAACCGCAATAATAAGCAATATTGGGATAGTTTAGACTCATCTAAGTATTGGAGCTGATACTCTACTTGTCACGCAATATTCATGGAATAGTAATTAAATACTTATGTGTCATGGTGACACACACAGATAAAAACCTTAAAGGAAATTCCCATGAGATTAGAAGACCTAGCAGTAAGATTGGTAGCTGTTGAAGCCAAATTAGCAACACTAACTGGAACATCAGTTAACACAGACAATGCCACAAGCATTGAAGAATTAGATGCAAGATTATCAGTAGTTGAAGCACACATCGACCATATGATGACTGCAAAAACTGAAAGTCATATTGACGCTATTGTTTATTCTCCAGCAGATGAAGCTCCAGTAGCAGTTGAAGATGTAATCGTATTTTCCCCAAGTGCTGATATCCCAGAAGCAGCCGCTATAGTAACAGATGTGGTTGCTGATCTACATGAAGCAGATGCTATTATCAATCCTGAAGTTGCTGATATGGTTACAGCCGCTGTTGTTGCAGTTGTTACAGCAGAGCCACAAATTGTATTAGATCCAGTAGCAATGACAGCCGCTATCGTAGAAGCAGTTGCTGATATGCCAGCTCCGGCTCCAGAGGCAGTAGCTGAAGTAGTTGCCGCAGTAGCTGAAGTAGTTGCAACAGCAACAGGTGTTGATGCAGTTACTCCAGAAGTACAACAACAAATTGCTGATGCAGTAGCCACACCTGCTGACCCAGCATTAGATGCAATTGAGGCACGTTTGAATGCAGTTGATTCTAAATTAGACAGCTTATTGGGAAACTAATCTCCGGCATTAAACGCTGGTTTAATAGATTTTTCTAAGTAAAAGAGCCTTTCGGGGCTCTTTTTTAATGGCTAACACAAGTCTAAGTTGCGATAAATACTCTACTATGTATGACATTGTAGAGAGAATCAACGAATCCCGCACAAAAAAGCTAGAGATAGACAATCTATCCTACGACCTTTCCAGCCTAAATCCAGTACTTAGTAAAAAGACAATGGATTATCACTATGGGGATTTAGCCCATGGATACGCTACCCGATACAACAAGGGTGAAGGTGATAAAGATTTCAACTATGCAGGGGCTTTCCTGCACAACATTTATTTCAGTCAATTTCGTAAGATACAAGAAGATAACACACCCAACGGACCTGTGTTAGGAATCATTAAACGCAAGTATACTTGGTGGAGAGATTTTAAAGAACAATTCAAACAAGAAGCCATGAAGATACAAGGTAGTGGTTGGATTTACATGAGTTATGACGGTGAGATAAAGACTATTGCAAACCACGAGGTTCGTGACGATATTCTTATATTAGTTGACTGGTGGGAACATGCATATTTTTTAGACTACGGTCCTAATAAAAAAGAATACTTAGAAAATACTTGGAAGATAATGAACTGGAGTCATATCAATACACGCTGGGGTAAGAATTTATGAGAGCATATGAATTTATCACAGAAGCCAAAACAACCCGAGAAGATTTTGAGGGCATGACCATTGAGATGGTTAAGAATGGTCATGTATTAGTCATCAATGCACTTGATGATTGGGGTAATAATATATTGGGTTCTGTTGCCTTTAATATTGGCGACAACAATGAACTAGATCCACAAGACTTAAAAGTTGATGAAAGATACCAAGGTCAAGGTATTGCTAGAATAATGTATGATTATGCAAAAAGCAAAGGTTACGAGATACATCGTAGCTATGACCAAACTGATGCAGGTGCAGGCTTTTGGAATAAACATCGTGGAGAAGATGTTCGTATTTGGGAAGCCTTTGACAATCCTTATAAGGGTAAGTGGGAGAAAAGCGATTACGGTGACGTTGACCTAAACACAAAATTACCAGATGGCACTAATCTAAGTATCATGTTCAACAATCAACAAGGTGACGAAGGTGAAGAAGTTGTACAAGTTGAGTTTTATAGAAACAACAGCCAAGAAGTCACAGGCGAGGGCGATGCACAACGAATTTTTGCCACGGTGTTGGATGCCATACAAAAATACATCAAAAAATACAAACCACAAAAACTAAGTTTCTCAGCTAGTAAAGCAACTGATCCAACAATATATTATGAGCCTGACCAGCCTCAACCAAATCCAGAAAGCCGTGCTAAATTGTACGATAGACTTGTACAACGTTATTCCAAAGCGTTAGGATATAGGGCTTTCCGTGCCGACAACGGTGACATAGTTATATACGAATTGTCTAGGATAAAGCAAGGTGTGGCGGAAGGTGATGACAAATTAAAAGATCCAATAGCAAATGCAATATTAGATTTCTATCAACATGCCGGACATATCAGCAAAGAACCAGTTGACAACTATGTTGGTACTGCAAAAGAGATGTTAAGTCAGGTCAGTGACCCCACCGTCAAATCAAAGATACTAGATATTTTTAAACAAGCAAAACAAAGCCCATATGTTCAAGGTGGTGTTGTTACAACAATCGGTGCATTACTTGCCGGTGGTGTATTAAGTTCAGCACAGAAAATGGGATTGACTCCTGCACAAACTAACTTGGCATTGCAAGCAATATTGAATACCGTGATTCCAACTGTAGTGTCTAGAATCAATGGAAAGAGTTGGAGTGACACAATTAAGTATACACTAGCAAGTGCAGGTATTGGTACTGGCATTGCTGGTATAATGGAAGATGATTTAGAAGAAGATTGGAGATCTGCACTAGCAACAGGTGCTATGGCAGGTGCTATGGCAATGGGTGCTCAGGCTAAAGGTCCTCAAATGGTTCATCAAATAGTTGAACCAGGTGATACAATTTATAGTATAGCAAGACAGACGGGTGCAGATCCAAAAGAGATATACAAACTAAACAAGATGGATCGCAACACTAAGTTAGAAATAGGACAAAAAGTTCTAGTACCTGATTATTCTAAACCTATTAGTAAAATGCCTGCAACTGTAAAGCCTACTCTTAAGCAAGAGCCTGCTAAAGTTGCAAAGCCGGAGCCGTCATTGAAAGATAAAATCTCATCAATGATACCAAAGTTCTCACATGACAAAGAAGATGAAGGTGTTACATTACTAAGTAACAACAGTGATGCAGAAGCGGCATTACAAACTGCTGCCAAGGCTGCAGGACTCAAAGGCTCAGAACTAGCACAATTCATGGCACAGACTAGACATGAAAGCTGGGACTTCTCTAAGATGAAAGAAGTGGGCAGTAAAAAACAATTTGCTAAATACGAAAAATCTAGACTAGCAAAACGATTAGGTAATAAAGTCAAAGGTGATGGGGAACTATTTAAGGGTCGTGGTTTTATTCAGTTGACCGGACGTGACAACTATACCAGAGCAAGTCAGCAAATATTTGGTGATGATAGATTAGTAAAGAATCCTGAATTAGCAAGTAGGTTAGATGTTGGTGCTAAGATTGCATTATGGTTTTGGAAGAATCAAGTAAGACCTAATGTTAGTAACTTCAATAACACTACTGAAGTTGTAAAGGCTATCAATGCCAATGAACCAACGAATGTTGTAAAACAGCGTCATAAAAAATTTAAAGAATATTTAGCCGTACTATGATATCAGTTACTCCACAGGCCAAAGATAAGATACAAAAATTAACTGAACTCAAAGGCTATGCAGGAATAAAACTAGGGGTAAAAACAACCGGTTGTAGCGGTCTTGCCTATGTATTAGAATATATTGACGAATATATTGATGATTCTACTACTATCAATTATGCCCAACCTAACTTTTGTGTAATAGTAGATAAAAAACATAATGTATACTTAGAAGGAATGACTATAGATTATGTTAAAAAAGGATTAAATGAGGGGTTTGAGTTTATAAACCCCAATGAACGTGACCGCTGTGGATGCGGAGAAAGTTTTAGAGTATGATAACAATTACAGAATCAGCAAGTATCAAAATAGCAGATATTATTGCGGAAGAGAACAATCCTGACTTAAAATTACGCATGTTTGTGCAGGGTGGGGGATGTTCGGGGTTTAGTTATGGATTCATGTTAGATGACAGTAAAAGTGAAGATGACCTTGAATTTTCAGCAGGTTCCTCAAGGGTCCTGGTTGACGTAATGTCGGCTCAATATCTTCAGGGAGTAGAGGTTGACTATGTTGAGGAACTAATGGGGTCGGAATTTAGGATTAAAAACCCCACAGCATCTAGTACATGCGGCTGTGGAAGTTCCTTCTCAGTTTAAGATAAATACTAGATAAGGATTATCATGGCAATTTCAGGAAAAGAAACAATAAACGTAGGGGTAGAAAATCAAGCATCCGGTGCTGATAGTATTTTTGCTGCCTTTAATAAAACTGCAAATAATTTCACTACACTATTTGCTTGCGCTAGTCCATACAATACATTCACCAGTGGAAATGGTATATCAATATCATCATATAATAGCAACGGTGTTGTGAGAGTAAACAATACTGGTGTTTTAAGTTTAACAGCAGGTACCGGGATTACATTATCCGGAACAACAGGTGAAGTTGTAATATCCGCTTCTGGTTCTGAGGGCATGGTTGGTGTAACTAGTGTTGGTATACTCAGTACTTCGTTATCAGTAACAGATTCTCCTATAATTAGTGCAGGTGATATTAGAGTTGAATTACCGATTATACCTACTGGTTCTGGATTTGAAGCAGGTGATTATATTAATCCATTAATGTCAGTAGATTCATATGGTCGAATTACTAGCATTGCAAACACAACTGTAGCTGGGACTGTAACAAGTGTTGCAGTACAAGCAGTAGGTTCTGGATTATTAATAGAAGGTGGTCCAGTAATAGATAGCGGAATCATCAGCATTACTAACACCGGTGTTACACGAATAAATGCAGGTACTGGAATTGAAATTAGCAATAGTACTGGTAATATTACAATATCATCCTCATTGAGAGCAATCGGAACTGTTACTAGAGTTGATGTAACTAGTGATTCACTAACTGTTAATAATTCACCGATTACAGAGTCCGGTACAATTGAAATTGAGATACCTGATGATATAACTCTAGTAGGCAATCTTACTGCTGAATACATCGTGAGTAACACCGTTGCCAATATTTCAGGAAACGTTAATGCTGGAAACTTTGTCACAACCGGCATAGTGAACTCATTAAATGGTATAAGTTTAGGTGCCAATTTATCAATCACTGAAATGAGTGGTACCGGTGGACCAACAAATGAACTTACAATAATTTTTGCAACACAAGATGGAATTCCATTCGTTGCAAATTCACTAATAAACGTATCAGGTGTTACCCCTACAGGTTACAACGGTGATTACACTGTTATTACAGGCAACTCCAATGCAGTAGTTGTATCAAGTACATTATCAAGTAATGTTACTGTTCTAGGAAAGATTCGCGGTGGTGGAAATGTTTCTAGCAATGGCTTTGTAACAACTTCTGCTAACATAACAGGTGCCAATCTTTTAGCAAATACATCAGTTATAGCACCAACGCTTCAAGTGTCCGGTTCACAAACTACTTCAGCATGGGGTACTAGTGGTACTGGATTGATTGTATCATCTGCAACATATACAGATAGTACAACAGCAGGATCAGGTACAGTATCAAGTGCCGCAATTAACGTAATCAACAGACCAACGATTGCGGCAAGTAACATTGCTGTTACTGCTACTAAGGCTTCAACATTGTATGTTGCAGGTGCGCCAATTGCAGGTAACAATGTTACATTAACCAATGCATATGCAGTACAAATTGCCGCAGGCATTGTACAGATTGATACTACTACAACATCAACATCTAACACAACTGGTGCATTAAGAGTTGCAGGTGGTGTTGGTGTTGGAGAGAATTTATATGTAGGTGGAATGGCTAACGTTACCGGTACATTAAAAGTTGTAGGTGATAGTACTTTAGGTAATATTGTTGCAACCACTGCTAATGTTACTGGCAATACAATTGCCAATGTAATCAATGCAGAGACTATCTATGCAAATACATTTATAAAATTGACACCTATGTCAACTGCCCCTACATCACCTACAGAGGGTATGATATATTATAGTAACACTTCACATAAATTAAAAGTGTATACTGGTAGTGGTTGGGAAACTATTACATCAGCAACATAAAAAAAAGCCCCTTTAGGGGCTTTTTTATTATATAAAGTTTTTAATCTCTAACTTGTTTAGCATGTGATCGGTGTACTTAGTATGACACATTGTAATCACATCCTCAAAAGGCCATTCTAAATAAAACGGGCAACTAGTGCGCCACTTATGATTTTGCTTAAAGTAAGCCAATTCATACAAATCGGTCTTGTTTGTTGGATCAAATCTTCGGCGGCGCATTGCCGTTTCACTTAGTGTGGTCCAATTATCATACGTTGCCATTAATCACGTTCCATTTCACTGGCTTCACGGATAACTGCAAAGACTTCTTCCAATGTAGGGCACATAATCTTTGCACTCTTCCAATCAGATTCTTCATCACGACCTGATACTTCAACCATAAAACCATTGTCGTACATATTAACGGTAAGGCTATCACTAACCTTAGCAAGTTTATCACTTAATTTCATTTTGTTTCCTTGTTATAAATGGAGATAGGCGCCGTAGCGCCTTGTTTGTTTAAACGGTTGCGACACCGACTTCTGCTAACACTTGTTCAGCAGTAACTTCTTTCTTACCACGAGCCTTGATAGAATCAAGACTAGGCTTTGCGGCTTTAGTAGTACGCACTTTAACAGTGCCCTTGCTTGCCTCTTTCACACGATCAGCCAATGCATCACTGATAGTTGCCTGATCCTCAGCACTTTGGAAGTCTGCATGAGCAGCCAAATAAGTAAGTGCCTCGACCTTAGTCATTTCGCTAGGCAACTCAATCAGGTCAATGCGAGTAGCACCACCTTTAGAGAATTGTTTAACACGGCGCACCATGTCATCAGTGAAACGAACCTTAGCGTTACCGTTGTGAACTGTAATACCTGCGACTTTGAAAGTTTGATTAGCCATTTGTATTCCTTTAAAAAATATAGCTAGTTGATAAAATATGCTTTTCAGCACAGTTATAATGATAACACAAAGGGTTATTAATGTCAACCATTTGTGTTACCAAAATCTTGTTAATTAACCCAGAATATAGGGCTTGTTCCATTTGCCGATATGTACTTCAACATACCAACCTACGTTAAAGTAGTCGGATTGGATATCGCTCTTGTCCCAATTACCATCATTCATTGCTTCCATGACTTCGGTAAGGAATGCCTTAGCATCACCGTCATAGTGTTCGTGGAACCAGTAAGGGTTGATGGAATCGTAACCACTTGCGTTAGGTTTAAAACCACGTGCGACTTGATAGTGATCGGAACCACACACACGATTAGAGTTACCAATAAAGTCAATATTACCTGACTTCAAGGTCAGTGACAATGTAGAATGATGACGGACGCTCAGTGAGCCCTTGATACCGAACTTTTTCAGCACAGCCTTGACGTTAGGGGCGATTTCTGATTTGCGTTCCTGAGACATGTAAGCCATTTGTTTCTCCTGTTGTTTACTGTTTAAGATTCTATTATATACCCAAATCCATTTACTGTCAACCGTTTTCACTGTTCCATTGGATCGTTCAACATATACTCAGTAATATATTCTACTACAAAAGTTTTACCTTTGTGCAATTTGAGATATTCACCTAGGGCCTCTGCATTGCGAAAAATGTAACTGTTAATGCGAAACATAAGAACTCCTTTAATCAATCAATACAAGTATTATATACCCAAACCGATTTATTGTCAACCTTTTTAACCGAAAAAAAGAGTACAAAAGTACTCTTTTAAAAGTGTATACTTTTAGTTTCAAAAAGCATCGTACAGATGGTACGTTTTCTTTTCGATTTTTGTCAACACAACAGTGGTTCCGTTGTCTTGGAAAGTGAATTCACCCTTACGACCATCGACATGAATCAATGCATCGGGTTTGAAAGTCTTCCAAATGTATTCGCTTTCATCATCATCAGGGTCAGCATCAAACTCAACTTCAACACCCCGAGGTTGCAGTGGGTTGCCCGCGAATGTGCTTCGGCGAGGTTCGATAATTTCCTTACCATTATGCACAATCTTGACCTTGTACTCAGTACCGCTATCAAACTCAGGCTTAGCGTTCAACATCTCCAATGCCTCTTGTGGAGTTTCATTGTAGCGATTCATTTCTTCAACCAATGCTTTCAGCATGTCAAAGTTGAATTCGGCAAACAAGCTACCGACATTGACAATAGTTTCAATGTGAACCTTGTTCTCTAGATTATCATTGCAGTATTGACGAATAAAGTCTGCATCCAAACCTTTGAAATCCATCATGTAGAAAATACGACCGGGACGATTACGCATATGTTGGTCAATACGCCACTTGTCATTACAAGTCAACATGAACAACTTTTTAGTTGGGAACACACCATCCAACAATGTCAGAATAGCTTCCTGTTCATCACGTTCATTGTAGGTCTTTTCAAATTCATCAAATAGAATAGCACAGGGCTGTTCAATGTTTTGAATGAATGTGTTAAACTTATCACCACTCCAGGGAGCATTGATAACGATTGTAGGGATGCCCTGCTTAGCCAATTGAATAGAGACATTCTTGGTAAGCAATGTTTTACCACTACCTTTTTCACCGGTCATCATTACACCAGTTGCATTATCACGATCCATAAAGGTTCGGATAATCTTGTCTGTATGCTTTAGACAATTACCATAAATTTTACTTGGAATATTAAAATTATCAATGCCTTCCAAATACAATTCACCTGACATATCATTCAATTTGATAACATAGTTACCGACGGGCAGTTTGCGATGAATGTCCATCGCTTCATCACTAGCAACACGAAAGGTATTACCAGACTTCAAAAAATAGCTCATTTAATTCTTTCAAAAAATTTGTTCTAGGTGCGTCAACACCGCCAGCGTATTAAACACAAAACAGGTTCCACTTAAGAACCAAGCAAAGGAATATTTCTCAGATTCAATAATCCACTTAGCCGCTAAGAATGCAAAGAATAAGTTAAGGATAACCATACTATGAATTCAATGTAGCAAAGGGACTTAGTTCTTCTTCGTTCGGCTCCATTTGTTCAAGTGTATCATACACCCACACGATGGGGATATCAAGCATTCTGGCGATTGTCATAGGATGTGTTCCTTCTTCAATCATCATTTCAATATCCAACATTACATCAGCCATTTTACTCATTTTCTAACTCCTCAATTCTATACTCTGCTAATTCATCAATCATAGTATCAATAAGGATGAGATGGTCCATTACAAAATCCATTTCACCCAATGATTCAATCATTAATTCTTTGGCTTCTTCCAATCTTGCAATTGCCAATTTCATTTTCTCTGCATTACTCATTCAAAATTCTCCTCAAGTAATTGGGCATCAATCTCGCCCAACATGTCGTATAACATTTCGTTAATTTCATCAAAGTCGAACCCATCAAAGTCAAAAGTGATTTTGCGGAACTCTGTGAGTTGTTTGGTCAATGTTTGCACCGTGTTAACCAGTTCATGATACTTGACCTCAGCCTGTGTTAACTTTTCGCTCATTTTGATTTTCTTTCCACATTAGTTTTGAACAACAATCCGCATAGCACTGCCAAGCCCCATGCCTGCAACCAGGACACTTCGTAGACACCTGCAACTGCACCAACCAAACAATAGTTCCACAGCATGTACACCGGCCATGAACACAAGAAACTAAAAAATAAAATACCTGCGATGGCTAAAACAGTAGCTCCTATACCAGCAAGGATAGCACCCATGATTATACCTCCGAAAATTCGTACATGTATTGAGCCATGCTAGGATCCAATTTGATAAGGTCCTTAGCGGCACCTGTCAATGCCTTGTAACGGGCTTGCACTTGACTACGGGGCAGTTCACCATCGCAGGTCAAGTTTTCAGGGCTAAGTTCAGCATCAATGCTTTCTGCAACACGTTTGCGACCCTCAGCAGTTTGAATTTCAAATTGTCCACCTTTGAAAATTGCATTCCATGCATTTTTTTGGTCAATGTATTTTTGAAGTGCTTTCATTTTGATTCCTTGTTTCAACTGTTTAAGATTATATTATATACCCGAATTGATTTATTGTCAAGCCCGGTATGTATTATAACTACGGATTTTGCTTTGACGGTTGGTGTGACTTTCGTTGAATTTAATTTCATAGCCACGCTCACGGAGAGCGCCCACCAACACTGACAAGTCACAGTCCTCTTCCAGGAATGCGTTACTACCATTCATGTAGCTATAAGTACTAATTTTGTCGGCGATGCCAAGTGACACCAGTTTGGATTTTGCAATACGTGCCCAAGCATGACCAGGGTCTGCAAAAACTTTGATGGAGATTTTCTTAGTCATTTTGATTCCTTACAGATAAAAACACTCACCACGCTTGTCGGCACCGATAGCATCATAGACACATTCACGAACCACAGTGTCCATTGCCTCGCCGAAACTGTCAGGGTTGCTGTCAGCCAAATCACGCAACGCCTTGAAGGTCTGTTTCCATGATAGATTTTGACTTTTGGCAGCTACCACGATACCGTGAACAGCCATGTTGCCTTCGTCAGAATACATACCATAATAAATTTCAGTTGTCAGTGTAGTCATTTCGTTTCCTTTTCTTTACTGTCTAAGATTCTATTATATACCCAAACCGATTTATTGTCAAATTTGGGTATGTTGTTTTTAAGCAACAGACAACATGCTAGCTGGAACTCTCCATGTAGAACCAATCAAACTACCTGGCTTTTGCTCATTCACAAGGATATACTTTCTGTTTACCTTTTTGACAGTACCTGTCACAATCATACCAGTACGGCTGTTTGTAAATTTGACAACAGTACCAATACCCATTTCACGTTTGTTTTGCTTTGCAATACTAGCACGGGCAAATTTAACTGCATCGGCAATGCTATTCAATTCATCATTGGTAAAGTTACCGAACATGATAGCTTTATTGACTTGTTGAATCTGTGAAAGACGTTCCATTGTTTACTCCTTTAATCAACTGAACAAGATATATTATATACCCAAAGACATTTATTGTCAACCAAAAAATGTAATACTTTTTGTTACACTTTGGGGGTATAATTTCTAGCGGATATCCCGCACTTTTCGCCGTACATGCGTGATTGTTCGCAGGTCTTAAAATAACTGGTCCTAGAGCGGCCTAGTACGTAATCGGGTGTTGGTTCTGTCAAAGAATCAGGGTGTGTGCAAGTATGCTCATAGTCATTTCGTATTACCTTGTTAAGTAACGGAACTTGGCTGATATACTTACAATCCTTACAAAGTAGGATCTCCATGTTAGTACTCACTATTTTTATGTTTTGGGTTACGGCGATATGCAAGTTTGCTTTGCACAACCTTGGGTTTGAACGGTGTATTTTCTTGGAACAATACACGATGGGCCCTGTGTTTGGGCTGTTCAATTTTGAAAGATAAGAGTTCTTTTTTCATAACCATTAGTATAGCAGAACCCTTATTTATTGTCAACCGGAGCGACCTGTACTGTAGTGTGTGCCTTTTGGTCCCTTTGAAACAAAAGTTCTACCATACAAATCACCCTGATATTCATCACTATTAATAGAATATTTCAGTACCACTTTGATACTTTTATTCAGGCTAATGCTTAACAACACTTGAGGTTTGAATTCAAGTACATCGGCTGTTACAGTTTGTCCATTGTCAACACACTTGACCTGTGCAGTTTCATCATATCGAATCATCTTATGCTCCAAGTGTAACGTTTATCTGTTTGATAGACTTTGTAGTAAAACTGCGCCACTCTTTAATATCTGTATCAAAGACACGCATTGTAGTTTCTGATACTTTGCGAGGTGTTGCACCTTCTTTGATTTCAACTTTAGGAACAACATCAGGATTAGTTGTGCAATTCATCACACGTTCGGTACCATCCTTCTTAGTGAAGGTTACTGTAACAGTATCGGTGCTCAACATACCTCGCAACCAAGTTTCAAACTTAGTCCAATCTGTATCTGTCCAATCACTCGTTGTCGTTATTGTAGGTGTCATCTTCTTGTTCCTGCCAAGTTGTAAAAAAGTTCTTTACCTTTAATTCTTCATCCCAAGAACTACAATAGTCATTGTCAACATCGCACAATACCAATGCCTCTTCTTTAGTGACAACACGATGGCTAACAATCTGTTCACCAATGTGTTCTTGGCTAAACTCTTTTGCCCCGTTCATTGTAACAGTATCTAATGCCCAATCAGCTTTGTTCTTTCCGTACTTGTCAACACCAATAGGCACTTCAACCATATATCGTATACGGAATGTACTGACACAATCAACTAGTACCCATTGTGTTTCTTGTTTTTGTTTCTTAGTCAAGGTAAAGCTACCGTCTTTGTGTGGTTTGAATTTAATGTCATCACCGATCTCCCAGCCCAACTCATCACACATACCTTCTGGTAGTGGAAGAATTAAATCACCTGTATCAGGATCTTCTTGAATATATACTGTGTGTTTTTTTGCCATTTTATTTCCTTATGTTAACATGCGAATTAAACCAATTGAATCTATCGTTGTGAGCAATAAGTAGTTACCCAACATACCAAACGATCGGCGAGTGTAACTAGCCCAAGCGTACATAGCACACCCTGTAATCCAAATAGGATACATAGCCAGTAAAGGTGGATTTGGAACTGTCGCAGCCATTGTGATAGCACACCCAATGCTAATACCCCAAGCAACAACTTCAACACAAAATCTAAATTTGTTAGTTTTGTAATCACTTTTTATCCAATCAAATATACCGTATAAAATATCATTCATGTATTTCAATCATATTACGCAATACTTCCTCAACCATTTTGTTTAGTGTAATATCACGCTTATGTGCTTCCATACATAATTTTAACATAACATCATCTTCCAATTCAATTGGAACTTGAATGCGAGTATCAAAGTGTTCACCATTAAACATTGCTTTAGCCTTTTCTAGGAAATCTTCTGCGACTTCTAAGTCAATCCATTTAACATCATCCCAAGCCTTACGCCATTTGACTTTGCGTGACTTAGCCTCAGCAATCATAGCATCTTTATATTCAGGATTCAACCAACGATAAGGTCTCATATCTTTATCTGCATCAAACCAATTAACTGCCTTGATGGTCACGTCTGCCTCATAAATTTCTTGTGTCTCAGTACTGTACAGCACAGACACATAGGCAAATTCACTTTCATAACTTAAATATCTTGCGTTTGGATAGCAGTTCCAACCATACTCACTACCTTCAATAATTTTATGGTCTGTTATTTCATTTACTTGTCTTAAGTGCATTTTCTTTTTCCTTGTAGTGGTCAATGATAGGTTCAATATCGTTATTGTATATCTGTTCCATTGTTTTGTACAGCATTTTGGCATCCTGCTCGGTCATGCCTGCTGTCCAATTTGGTTCATTGTCTGCTTTACGCAAACCATAATCATGCCTATATGTCATACACATATCATGGATAATTTGTTCTTTATTTTTCATGTAATTTTTTACATTCTACAATAACAAAATTTGGATAATTTTCTTTCATCGACAATACTGTTGGACAATGAAATTCAACTACAATAGTTTCAGCATCATAATAGTCATCAGTTATCAACCCCCAAATAAATCGTCCAAAAAATACGATACCCAACAATATCATGATAGGTAATATTAAACTGCTTGCTCTGTTTGGACTAGGGAAATTATACATTATGCTTCCTTGTCAACATTTGTGCCTTTGATTTTAAATGAATTTTGTTGTGCTTTTTCGTGATAGATACCATCTACCAATTTTTGAAATTGTTCGTGCATGAATTTGTTTTGTTCAATCTTTGATTTCTTGACTTCATCATCTAGCGTAGTTTTGGCTTGTACTTCACGATTAATTCGTTCTCTATCTGTTCTAGCTTTATCGATTTGGTTATTATCAACGATTGCTTTTACATTATCTTGTGGGCTGATTTTCATAAACTTCCCAATTGTCAGTTTTGTAGTCCCAATGTCTATTGTCATAAACACAGAACATAAGTTCATACCCAAACAAACCTAATGCAAATTTAACACCTGCGTGGTCGCATTTTCTACGCCAATCAAAGTTAAAATGCAATAGGTATTCACAGTCTTGATATACTTCAAATTCAAAAAATTTGTTTTTGAAAGGTGTGCCACAAACATAATTAAAAATATGGTTGAATGACGACCTAATGAAAGGATAATCGATTGAAAAGTTTAGATGAATCATGTTATAATGATAACACGAAACCTAATTAAAGTCAATTATTTAGGTTAACATGTCATTGATGAGTTTTAGGGCACTTTGTACTATAGAAACATCTACATGCATTCTTTGGGCAATTTCATGCATATTGAGATTTCGTTCTACCATTTCTTTTACTTGCATCAGTACTTCACGGGACATATTAAACTCCTTAGGGGGTATATATATAACGCCTTAGCTACCGATTCCGTTGACATTACAATTTCAACATTGCCCACATTGCTGTCTTTTCCAAATCAGATTGAAACTCTGGATAGACTACATCCAATTGTTCTTTGTTGACTTTTTTATAACCTTTGTTCACTTTCTTACGATACATTTCACCAGCCTCAAAATGTGAACCATCAAACAATTTAGTTTGTAGTTTATGTCCCCTACGACCCCAAAAAGTCATATATTTGTTAGTCTTAAAGGGCCAAGGTGGATTTACTAGAACATCTTCGGCTAATAGAATGACTCCCCAAACTTTATCGTGAGTACCTTCTTTACACCACCCAATAAATTCATAGTTCATTCTTCAATTTCCTCTTCTACTGGTTTATCAGGGATATTTTCTGTATCACCATCTTGTGCAAACACAAACCCCATAACCAACATTGTTTTCATTTCAGTAGGTGTACAGTGAGCACGAAACACAAACAGTCGGCAAGTAAGATTATCCTTACTGTAATAAACCCTATAACTTACCCGTTCCACATTCAATGCCTTAGCAAGGTCATCTAAATAAAAACTTTCGGGCCAGTCATCATCAACACTATTACGTGTCTTTTCAAAATAAAAATCTTGCATCATTTTTTAAGTCCTAAAGCATCAGCTAATGCATCCTTTATCATTTCATCCTGTTCTTCCTTAGGTAATTTCTTAAGACCTAAGGCAATCTTTTCTTCTTCGGAAAGTTTCTTCAAAGCCGCACGACGGAGTCTAGTACGTTCTTTTTTACGTTCTTCTTTTTCACGTGCCTTACGATCCGCTTCCTGATGTTTCTCCCACCATTCACGAACCTCGTCATCTTTTAGAATCAAAAAATCAGCATAACCTGCTTTTACTAGTTCAGTCATTGCCTTACACGCAATGCGGGCAAGTTTGTCGTTGTTCGCTTTGAGTTCTTTATATTGCCAACTCTCAGTGGCATCGCCTATACGATAATCATCTTCATAACTTCTGCAGGGCATTTTCTTTCTCCTTAACTAAAAGTCCAAATCCAAACATTGAGTATAAGCCAAAACATTGCACAAGATAAAATCACAATCAACGCATCCAACGCATGTATTCCGGGTCCGGGGGGTTTGGGACCATATTGGTCTACCCATGAATTTTTACCAAGGGGTTTAACTTCTGCTGGACCTAGATGCAAATCAACCGGATGTTGTTTTAGTTCGGTAATCATTTCATCGGTCAGTTCCGGCATGTCATCTAAGTCATCAAGTGGTTTGTTCATTGCAAATCCCCAATATAAAATTGTTCAAACGTATCACTGCCTTCGACTGCATTTTTGATTGTGTTAAATGCTCGGGTCAATTCCGCAAGGTCATCGGGGTGTTTTTCAATATGTGTTTGAACCACGTCAACTTTCTTTTCCAATCCCCAACCTTCTATACAATCAATGGCATCTTCAATCTGAGTCCGTAGTTTGTCAGGAGTAGACACATCATAAACACGGATAGAACCATTACTTTTCCAAATTAGAATTTTCATTACTTTACTCCGAATGTGTTCAATGCTGGTTGCAATGTGTTAATCAATTCAGTCTCGCGGGCATGAGCAGGACGCTTGCCTCTCACAATCTCTACGACACCGAATACAAAATTTTCTGCACCTTGTTCACGCAAGGCACGTGACAAACCCCAATCTTTGTTCTCAGTCAAGGCACGTTGCATGTGTTTTTGCATGCGGCGTGTCAATGTCTTGCGAACATTACCTGCATAGCAAACAGCAGTCAGACCAATGTAGTACTCAAGTGTTACTACATCTTGAATGTAATAAATGACTTGATTGCGGTCTGTTCTGCGTTTGCGAGTAGTTTTCGAGTTCATGAATGAATTATATACCCGAATCCATTTATCGTCAACCTTTTTGTTTTCGTTGATTGTGTGTCAGAGTTCGAGGCCAATGATAGAATTGGTCCTAGAGCACCTGACACACAAACGAATACTAAAGTATTCATTTTTATTAAGCAATTCTGTATGTAAAACCCTGAGCGGTTAATACTTTTTTGTAACCTTCGTGCTTGTAGTCTTGTTCAAGCAGGTCCAATGTCTTACGATCTTTGACCCTAGGGTTTTGTACTTTAACACTAATAAATTTCTTGCGAAATTCAATATAGAATTTATCAGCATTATAAACAAGTTCAAGGGCTAATTTCACTCGTTCAGCCCTGAGTTTTTGACTATCAGAAAAAAGAGAACTATTTACTGCACTACGCATACGTGCATCACGTTCAGCGAACCAAGCAAACTTGCCGGCAGATTTGTAATTTGTTTCTTTTTCAAATTCAGACATGACTAGCTCCTTTAGTGAATTGATACATGAATTGTATACCCAAATTGATTTATTGTCAATTTGTTGTTGTAAGGATATCCAAAGCCTGTTGTAGTACTTTTGACTGACGATGTTGTACATCCAATTCCCATGGTAGATTGGTATATTCTTCATGTGTCATTTCTTCGGGTGGTTTCTTTGTGTAGGGTATGCCTTGCCAATAACACATACCATTTGGTTTTATCTTAAGCATACCCAAATGCTTTTGACTAACATGTATCAGTTCATGTACAAGAATCTTTAATTGTGATTCTAATGATAAGTTGATATTCAATCCAATGCGATTGACTCTGTTTATATCTATGCCACCATATACATTATCTTCTAATGGATACAAGCATATTTCTACAGTGTCCGGCAACTCTATAATTTGTGACACTGCAATGGCTAACGAGGTCAATGCAACCTCGTTATCTTTTTCATAGTTATTGTTTTTATAATAAAACTTGACTTGCATTATGCGTTATATATTTTGTCCATTGCCTTTTTGATTATCTTCTCACGTTCTTGTTTAGTTCTAGCACCAAGCACCGTTATATTGTACAATTGGTCATTGGCACTAATAAGCATTGTGATGCAGAATCCTGCCGCATTAGTGAATCCTGTCTTTATAGTAACTATTCCTTCTTTTCCAAAGTAATGGCTAGTTGGATTGTTAACGATTGTCTTGTTCCTCGGTTGTTTAATTAACTTTTTAGATTTTTTGCTCTTTTTAGATTTATTAGATACTACTGGTTTAGTAACCACTCTTTGCGTTTGTGCGGCTTTTTGTACTATAGGAAAATTACTTACTGCTTTTGTCAACAAAACAATATCACCAACTGTACTGTAATTCATAGGGCTCAATCCGGTTGGCTCAACAAAAGAGGTATGTTTCATTCCAAGTTCTTTTGTGTGATTATTCATTTGACGAATAAAGTGCGTTTGTCCGCCGGGGTAATGTTGTGACAACGTAACTGCGGCTAAGTTATCACTGCTAATTAATGACATATTAACTAGTTCTTCTCTGGTAAGAATCATACCCTTGTTTAGTTTAGTGTGATTGATTTTATTACTAGTTACAGTAAGTTTTTCACTCATATCCTGATTTGATTTTAGGACTGTATAGATAGTCATTAGTTTGCTAATACTAGCAATACTAACTTCTTTTTCACCAAGCGAACCGTCTAAGACAGTATCATGTGTGATGTTGTATACTACCGAATTTGCACCAGCAAATGCTAGCAGTGGCGAAAATAATAAGGTTAATAAAAGTTTTCTCATATGATATTTAGTATATCACAAAACTGTAATACTACAATATTCATTGGCTTCTTCCTTACAAATAATCATGACCTATATAGCCAAAAAAATAGGGGCCAAAGCCCCTATTTACATTGCAGGTCCATTACCTGATTTAAAACCTATCTCTCCACCCTCGTCTTTGATGCGTTTCATTACATCTTCAAACAAGATAGGACGAAAATCAGTTTGTTCTACGCATACGCAATGATATCTTGTATCAATTTCATCACTGTACAACATAGTACCAGTCTTGGTGTCATATCCACGGGGCTTTTTAACACGATTGGCGTGCAAGTGACCATGAATGTTGACACCAAACCTTCCCAAACTTTCTTCATGTACGGGGATATGACTCAATATCATACCATTCATAATATGATAGGCTCGCAATTCACGGAAGTGTTCACGATATTCCTCGTCACGGAAAATGTCATGGTTACCACGAATCAAAACCTTGTCGCCGTTCAAACGATGCAACGTTTTCATTGCCTTGCGGTTGATAACAACATCACCCAAATGATATACTTTATCATTGGGCTTGACAGTCTCGTTCCATGCTTTGACCATAGCCTCATCCATTTCATCTGGATCAGTCCAGGGACGCAACTTAGTTACACCATCATCTTTGGTAAAACGGCATACACCGGCATGACCAAAGTGTGTGTCACTTACTAAAAATACTGATGGCATGATAACTCCTTAAACTCGTTCTTTCTTTACACGACCAATTCGGCTAGCCTTGTTCCAATCGTAAGCAACACCATCTGGGCACTTACCATCAGCAACACTATCAACACCAAACTTACCACAAATCTCAAACTCAACACCTTTGATTGTGACAAAGACATTCAATGCCTTAGCATGTGCCATTGCCAAATCAAGTGTTAAAAATTCTTTTTCTTCTATCTTATACATTCTTTTCCTTTACGCTAACATCCACATCTCATCTTCATCTTTGTATTCTATTGATTCATTACCATCATATTCTGCAATTCTAAACATTCTGCCTTGTTTAACCCATACAACTTCTAAATCTTTTAAACCACCTAGATATACATCAGGATATTTCAATACCATAAAAGTTTCAAGTTCATCAAATTTTTTTTCTATCACTAGTTTGACTATTGCCGGATCAAAAACTAGTTCAGGATGTTCACGATTCCAAGAGTACCATCCAGCACCAAAGCCAGGACTGTATAATACTGCTACTTTACCTTCAACAACTATTTTACCTGTGTACAGTTCAGCTGCCACTTCAACTGTTTCTCTTACAACTACGTCATTCATACATCATTCCTAAAATTACGCCAATCATCAATGTTTGGCTTTTCATTTTCATCATATTCCCAACCTAGTGCATTCATCATTCTATGCTTTACTAGTAAGTTAGGGCTACGAAAATTTCCAACGTCATCAAATCCTAACTGTACACCAATCTCAGCGACTGCGCCACTACGACATATACCTGCAAAACAATGAACCACAACATTCATTCTATTTTCTAGTGCATGTTGTAATAGTCTTACCAACTCATTGGCTTGTTCCTGACTACAACGCATAGCCTCATCCAAACACTCGTCATTCTTTTCAATATCTAAGAATTCAAAATGATGAATCTCCTTAAACTTATGTGCAGGTGTCGGTCTCCAACTTGCCGGATCAGTAATGCTAATCAACATACTGTTCTCACCAGCATCGTGGTGATACTTAGTTGATACATCGGTTGCCGCTACATTCTCAATCCAAGGCATGTTTTTCTCCTTCATTAGAGTATTATAAACGATTTGGGGATTATTGTCAAGCGCAGTAAGTAACACCCTAGGTGCGCTAAAAAGTATTAATATATAAAGAACATGGAGTTGTTAGTAAAAACTCATCCGTATATGCGGTGGTTTATCTAGGGTGTTTATATAAGCACACAATATCTCTTTCGCTTAGTAGAGCCTGTCTTATCGGGCAGGGTACTGATATGGTATACTTATATAAACAGATGCCTTTCGGCATCTGCTACTACTATTTAGCTTAAGCTAGGTCGTAGCGATCCTTCATAACGGTCTTCAACATGATTGCTTCTGGTGAGAAGTCATCCAAGTTACCAGACAGAATGCTTTGAGCAATTGCTGGGCTAAATCCTGAGACTAGCGCAACACCACTCTTGTCAAACTTAACTGGTGCGTTACCGTATGCGGCATTCAAGTTCCAAAATACTACCTTAGGTAGTTCGTAACCTGCTGCCTCGTACTTACGTGCTATCATTTCGATTGCAGAGTCATCGTGATGAACACCTGCATCAAATTGCATGTCACTGAAGATCACCAATGTACCTGGCATTTCTGCTTGAGGAACATTGTTGTCCAATGCAGTCTTAAGGATCAAATCAAACGCTCGGTTCAAATCGGTGTTAGCGACTTCACCAGTGTTCATTTGGTCAATCTTTTGATTGATGTTACCCTTAAGAGTAACCAACTTTGGGTTGCGACTGAAAGTCAAGAAAGTATCCTTGAACTTACCAGTGTTCTTGTCTGCAAAATACAATCCCAATGAGATTGCAACATCCAAACAAGACAAACCACTCTTAGAGTTGTGTCCACCTGCATTACAAGTCATAGAACCTGAACTGTCAACCATTGGCAATACATCAGCACCACCGATATAGTTTGGCAATGCATCCCATTGAGCTTGCATTGCGTCCAATTCAGTCTTAGACATATCTGAACGGCTGTATCGGTTGATAGCACCCTTCAGTACATCGTAGGGGAATACTGCACCAGCGTTAATCTTAACGCCAGCCTCACCCTTAACCAACTTAGACACATATTCTGCATAAGTTGTACCATGACGACCAAAAGCCTTCTTGTAACGTGCATGTGCCACTGAAGGAACATGGTTGTAGTTGATGTTGTCCCAATCGTTTGCACACATTTGTGTTTCAACAACATTGGTCAACGCAACAAGGCTCTTACGATATTGCTTTGGACTCATGCCAAAGAATTCACGGATTTCACGTGCAACATCGCCCTTACGAGGAGTCCACTTTGCAGCCAATCCATTACGTGCCCGCAATGCATCGCCCAGCAATGTGTATGCTTGTGACTTAAGAGTCTTAGTCTTAAACACTAGCAAGTCATCATAACGACCCAATTCAGGAATCTTAACCAATAGACGGCTAGCATCTTCTGGGTTAGTCAATTCCAAGTGAATTAGTACTTGACGAAACAATTCACGTTCGCCGGATCCACCACGTGCATCACGTGCCCATTGGACAATACGTAATGCTAGGTCAGAGTTTTCAACATAAGCCGCAGTGAATGCGGGTATGATATTCTTACCACGGCTTGCGCCGATATTAAAGAACAAGTCAACGCAAGCATTTGCGGTTGACTTACGTGCCTTCATACCGTTAGCGGTACGGGCTTCTTGGTTTGCTACTGCTTCTACAAATGTTGACATATTGTACTCCTTCCGTGTGTGTTATGCAACAGGATGCGCTTTGGTTTCATTTATGGTTGAAATTAAAAGTTGCTGAATGCATCCTAAAAAATATTAAATTATCTCAAAATCTTCTTTACCTACACCGCATTCGGGGCAGATATAAGTATCTGGAAGTTCTTCCCATTTACCTTCTAGTTCTTCATCGTGGATGTGTCCACATACGATACATACATGTTGTTCACTCATTCTAAACTCTCCAAAACTTGTGTATATGCATCAGCGTGTCGTTTTTCAACTTTAGCCAATGCCGCAAATCGTTTCTCTGCTTTTGCTAACACAGCCTTAAACTGTTCAGCATGATCGGCGCTTTCAACAATTTGGTTTCTGAATTCATTCAATGCAATTTGGTTATCTTCGGCTTTTGCGTCCGCTTCAAATCCAGGATACATTGTAGTGAATTCATAGGTTTCACCTTCGATTGCTTTCATCAAGCATTCTTTAGTTGTTGGCTTACCAATCAACAATTCTAGGTGACCCCAAGCATGAAGAATTTCTTGAACAGCGGTGTGTTCAAAATGTCGTGCAACTTCTTCAAAACCTTCTTCACGTGCAATCTTTGCAAAATAACGATACTTGATATGAGCCATTGACTCACCGGCAAGTGCGCTTTCGAGATTCTTTAGTGTTGGTGATACTTTCTCAAATGGCATATTTTTTCCTTTATTAAGTTAACAGGATCGTTGTTGACTGCTTGTTTAGCCAGGGCCATCACACCTGGTTCGTTAGTCTTGCTTCAATAGCACCCTTCAACGCTCGGTGTTTTTACGCACTCTGCTCCAGTTACTACCACAGTGTCTAACAGTCCATAGTTAATGAGTTTGTTGCTGTGCCGATCCTAAAATTGATTTAATCAATACACGTATTGTATATGATTAAGTGATTAACGTCAATGTGTTTTGGGTAAAAAATTTAATCTTATATACATTAACTTAAATACTGCATGTTCAAAAAACAACCTAAAATTCTTGCACACAGTAGTGCTCTTAATTCTGGAAACTTTGTAGTTCCTGATTATATTCTTAACAAGTCAACAAATGATGTAAACTTGTTTCATAGATTTTGTCCTCATCGTATGTATCCATTAGCGGATCCCGGAACACATGTACAAAATATATACTGCAAGTTTCATGCATTTGAATGGGATAAGGATGGGGTACCACTTAACAACAATAAAAAGTTGAACTGTGGTCAAGCCTCAATAGGTAAATCTGGTTTAGTATTCAAAGACTTTACAGAACCCGATCACAAATGGGTAGATGATTTGTCGAAAGAAACTTCACTGCAATACAGTCATTCGTTAGAAGGATCCAGTAAAGGTAGTTGGCTATGGTTAATGGATGCTGAAGCTGACCTATTACATCTACACATGAATGGAATACATCCATTATTATCCAAACAAGTAAAACTAGATGATATTGTTATGGATCAAGGTGATGGTTGGATTTTACAAACACACCCCGATGGATGGTGGCTATATGTATATCCTTATACCTTTGTTGAATACGGCAACCCCGGTTGTGTAATGGTAAACAATATCATACCGCATAACAAAGAAACTGAATATGGTTTTAATTGGATAACACAATTTTACTATACAGAGGAAACTGATATTAACCGACGTATGATTTTTGAAACATTAGATATTGTATTTAAAGAGGATGTTGCTACTGCTGAATTACAAAAGGGTAACTACTTTCCATTAATGAAAGCAATGAATCAATATGAGGATCACTGTGTTCATTGGGGTAAATGGATTAAAGAAAATTTAATCAAGTAACAAATTTTCTAATTCTTTAATAGAATACCAAATTTTAGAGTATTCATATCGTTTTATATATGTGTTATGAAATTTTGTCATATATTCAGGCATAGCATCAGTAGATGGTGCTAGTGATCCCTCATACCCTACTAATTTTTGTTTATATTTAATTTCAGACCAGATAGTACGATGTAGTTCTGCTCTGGAGCTGTAACAACTTATTTTACCAGGTATCTCATCATTCAATAATTGTTTAATTACTGGTTCATTGTAGTATGACATTATAATTTCCGGAGTATATTCATACCACTCAGAAATAACTTTTCTGCCTATATCTCTCGCATAAAAAGAATTTGCATATTGCGACTCCTCAGCAAATACAAATTTCCATTCAGACTTTGTAGAGAAATCATTTTCTTTCTGTCTCCTCCAATAAGGTTCACCATCACCAAATACGGGTATATTGTCGAGATAGTCTATCCACTTAAGTCTGGGTAATCTTTCTACTACAGCATACGGGTGTTGATTGAACATAGCTAACGCATCATTTTCAAAAAACGACCTTAAGTTAAAATCAATAATTTTATAATCTAATTTTAATTCTGTACAAATATCAATAGCATCTGTTACATCTTTTATATTTAGGTTATCTTCTAACCTAAATATAAAGGTATTGAAATTTATACCTAAAGTCTTAAATGTTCTGACTATTACTTCACTATCAATTCCACCACTAAGACAAACGTCAAATGGTTCATCATACATATCACGCATTAATTTTGCATTATTAAACAACGCATCTTTATAAGATGGAATAGGAGTGGCTATTTTTTTATTAATTAATAATTTAAATTGAGATTTATAAGATGTTTTCTTTCCATACTCAACACCATCATAACTATAACTCATCCAATTTTCAAATCGTTCCATTATTAACTTTCATTCTTGGCGGAAGCGGTGAGATTCGAACTCACGGATATCGTAAAACATCGCTGGTTTTCAAGACCAGTTCCTTAAACCGCTCGGACACACTTCCTTATTTGAATATAACTATGCCGGTACCAGACCAATGCCCGTGCTGGGTATAGTCATGTTTCTCTTGTGTGATAGAATTCCAGAAGTCTTTCATTCCATCATTCAAATGTATGTCATCAAAGATAACAGTACCTTTGTAACCCACATTAGTTAAATTCTCTACAAACTTCTTTTCTTGTATTCCATCATGTGGATCAATGTCAAACATGATTAATGGACTACTTAACATTTCTCTATCATGGTAAAAACTACCTATACGAAACTCTACATTGTAGGGTTGTTTAACTGTTACATAGTAACCTATATCATAACTAACAACTAAATTACTTTGATTACTTGACAGTGCAATGGCACTAAGACCTTTATAAGTTCCAATATCGTAAATTTTAACTTTATTGAATTGCTTAGAAAAGGTGCTTAACAAATCATAATGCTCACCACTCTTATGAAACATCTCAACTTCTTCTTGGCTAAGATATTTGTCTAGTGTATAGTCTGGCTGTAGATTCAACGCTCAACCTTTTTGATTCGTTTTAGATATTCACGGTTGATTAGTCCTTCTTCAATCTCACGCAATGCGGTAACTGAATGACCATTAGCTGTTGTTAATTTAGGGCGATGACCTGCCGTTAATTCTCTAACACGTTGACTTGCTATAAGAATTAAATCGTATCTATTACCTACAGCGTTTACTGCGGCTTCACTTGTTTGTCTTGGCATATCATCCTTAGGTTATTTGGAGCGGGATATCGGATTCGAACCGATGACATTTTCGTTGGCAACGAAACATTCTACCACTGAATTAATCCCGCTTATCTGATTGAGAGAATTCTCTCTCAGCTAAAATTTCTAATACCTGTGTGTATGTAAGCTCATTGGTTTGTAAACAATATGCTTCTCTGTCTGGTGAGTTTTCTACACTCACACTATGTATTTTACTAACATCTAGTAAATAAACTTCTCCACGATTCGCTGTAAATTGACTAACAGTTTCTAAATCTTCAATTGCAAAAAATTTACCGGTTGTCTTTTGTGAAGGCAGCGTTTTAATAGTAGGTGTAATATTGTCTTTTACTTGATGAAAATATGTACATGCATTACTTGTTTCCATATAAAAATTCATGGTTACCAAAGTGCCATCATCGATATGCGGTGGAATATAAGGTCCTGAAATAATCATCATAGTAACATCAAAGTAATTTCTATATTTTTCAGGAATATATTTTTTTATCTTGGTATCCATTTCTATATCTGCTTCGTAGTATGAAATTCCACGCCAAGCATCATCAATCACTTTTCCAAATTGAAATTTAAGTTTTCTCGAACTTTGTAGGGAAAAATTATGATTGATATTTAATTTAGTAAACATGTTCTATTTAGTAACTGGTACATCCTGACGGGCTCGAACCGCCGACATTCGCCGTGTAAAGGCGACGCTCTACCAACTGAGCTAAGGATGCATATTATCATATATTAATTGTTCCGCCAGAACTAGAAACTTTATCAGATTCTTTACTCTGATTGTTTTCTAGCACTGGAGCCTTCTCGTCTTTCATTTCTTCTTTAATATCACGCTGAAATATAGCATCCCACCGAGTATCGTACTCTTGTTGAGATATGCTAAATGGGCGAGGTTTACTTCCTTTTCCACTCATACTTCTCTCCTATAAAAGATAATGTCTGTGTCTGTTGACATGTATTTTACACTATTTATTCTGTTAAGTCTACTATCTAATTCGCCAAAAACATCAAAGCCATCATCGTTCCAAACTATATAACGATTACTATCAACGTCACTTGGTACATATCTCTTGTTCTCATTCACTAATATTAGATAACCACCTACTTTAAGATTATTGTAAATGATATCTATCTCAGTCTTTGGATTCTCTACATGTTGTAATACAAAAGTGCTGATAGCAACATCTATAGTATTTGCCATATTATATGAATTCAATGGTTTGAACTTCTTTGGCTTAGACACATAGATATTAGCAAATGTAAGCATAGTATTGCTTATATCAACACCAATGACATTACAATCAAATTTCTCAATCAGTTTTTTACTAACACGACCCATACCACAACCAAAATCTAATACAACTGAATCCTTCAGTATAATATTTTGTTCCGCAATTGTATTAATCAAAAAGTTTGTTTCATTCTCAAACTTGTTTGGGTTGTCTGGGTCACTGGTAAGAACAACGTGTTTAGCGTGTTCAAATGTTGTTACATCAAAAACTTCTTTGATATATGGCATTACTTTTCTTCTTTAACTCGTCCTGCTGAACGACTGTTAGCTTGTTCGATTTTAGCAAAACTACGAATAAAAGCGCCACGTTGATGACTATCCATAATCAATGCTGCCGCACGTTTTACTGTTTTAGAGACCTTAACAGCTTTTGGATCATATCCTCTACAAGTCATTATGCAGTCCTTTGAATCAAGTGATAACCAAACTGAGTTTGAACAGGTTGACTTAAGCCACCTACTTCTAAACCAAATGTAGCATCTTCAAATGGTTTAACCATTTGCCCACGATCAAACGTTCCTAAGTCTCCGCCATTACGACCGCTTGGACACTTGCTGTATGTCTGTGCTAGTGTGCTGAAATCTTCACCATTGTTTTTAACTTTGATGTATAGATCCATTGCATCACTGAGTGATTCTACTAAAATATGTTTTGCTCTTACTTGCATTAGTTTCTTTCTATAAAATTGGTCGGAGTACAAGGATTCGAACCTTGGACCCCCTGGTCCCAAACCAGGTGCGCTACCAGACTGCGCTACACTCCGTTATTCTTTCTTTCTTAAAATCATCCCAACATATGTGCCACAAAATGCACCTATGCCTGCTGGAATAAGTAACCAATAGTTAGTAGTGTAATTTATAACTGCTATACAAGCAATTATGAATACTACCACTGCCCATAAACTGGCTTTCATTACCTGTTCTTCTTGTACTGCCTTCAAGTAGTAAGTATAAAAGATATCAGTAAAAAATACAGCAAAAAAGGTTATAAAATATTCTAGCATTTGAATGATTGTTGTTGGTTGCAGGGGACGGAATCGCACCGCCGATCTTTAGCTTATGAGACTAATGAGATACTACTTCTCCACCCCGCGACATATTTATTTGTGATTAGTTGGTGCTTGATAAAAGATTTGAACTTTTGACCTCTTGCATGTCGAGCAAGCGCACTTCCACTGTGCTAATCAAGCGGTTACTTCTTGTTTGTTACTTTTTCGTAACGAATGTTGATTCCCTTGGTTAAATCAAATCCTACAAGTAACCCAGAATCTCTATCGGCTTGCAATTCAGGCCAAATGAATCCTGGATCATAACTTTCACCTTGTACTGTGACAGTTTTGTATAGTTTGTTGTTGATATAAACTTTCAATTGCATAGCATGTTCCTCGACATACTATATTTATGATTCTTGGTGGAGGATACAGGGATCGAACCTGCGACCTACTGGTTGCAAACCAGCCGCTCTCCCAACTGAGCTAATCCCCCATTAAAACTTTGGTGCGGACGGTGAGACTCGAACTCACACACCTCTCGGCGCCAGCTTCTAAGACTGGTACGGCTACCAATTACGTCACGTCCGCATTAACTTTCTTTTGTCGCCCACCTTTATGGTTAGCGGCAATTTTTCTCTTATGTTCTTCTGATTTAGGTTTACCTTTATTTGCTTTACCACCTGCACTTTTGTTGCCTTTAGTTTGCATTTTGTAGGCTTCTTCTAAACCATGTTTTTCTACTGTTCTTTCCCAAATAGTTTTTCCACCATTTGTTACTTGATCCTGTCTATTTTCCTGAGCAGTGCCCCAATACAAATGATTAGGATTACCGCACTGACCATTATGACAAGCATGACACAAGTGTATCTTATGTCCTGTTGGCACTGTTGTATCTAATAAATGTGCTAACAATCCTTTGAAATAATAACTGCCAGCTCCTCTTTCAATGCAGGCTTCATCTAATTTAAGATGTTGCTGTCGGTCTGCCTTTGATAATGTAATATATTCTTCAATGTGTTTCATATATCTATTTATGCTAGACACACAAAAAAGCGTGTCTACCAATTCCACCACCAGGGCATATCTGGTGCGAGTGCCCGGAATCGAACCGGGACGCCCTAAAGCGACAGATTTTAAGTCTGTTACGTCTACCTATTCCGTCACACTCGCAAAACAAAGTATATTATATACTATGTATCATTAATTGTCAATCTCTTTGTTTCCCATTAAAATGTTAAAGTAATTTTCTTTCTTTAATGTTAGTCGGCTATGTATTTCACTCATATTATTGTGATAGTCAAAGATTGTCATACGATTTAGTTCGTCCTTAGTGTATCCGACATTTCGTAATCTCATCTGTACCCATCCATTAACTTTGCATTTATGCATGGTATTTTTTCTGATTTCAGTTGTGATTTGATGTGCCTCTGTAAAGGTCATGTAATCGTTTTCCCATTCTGTTCCATAGTCAGTATCAATTATTTTATATCCATACTGTGATGGATTAGAACTTATCATTGTATCCATTCCTTCAACTATCATAAAAGGATACAATGACCAAGAATCTAAACCACAATCATCAGATAGAAGATATGTTTCAAGATCCTTTAATGATTCTTTAGTTTCATAAGGTAACCCAATAATAAAACCGGAAGAAAGTTGAATGTTATCTTTCCATTGATTTTTTAATTTTTTAAGTAACTCTTTTACTTTGTCCGGATGCATTCCTTTACCCACAACTTCACCGGTTTTCTTGTTTAATGTTTCAACTCCAAAAATAATTTGTTCACATCCTATTTCCTGAATAATTGAAGGCATTTCCGAATTTGTATAATACAAGTCTAAACGTTGATATCCTCCCCACTTAATCTTAAAGGGCAAAGTTGATATAACATCATACAAGAATTCTACTTTTTCCATTGAATCGTTTATGGTCTCATCCATAAACATGTAATTGGTTGTACCAAAATTTTCATAGTTTCGTATGAATTCTTCTTGCAAAGTTTCTTTTGTCTTAGTGTAATCTCCGCGTTTTTTTCCTAATAATGGAAAACAACAAAATTTACATTTAAAAATACATCCCCTAGCGATTTCAATCGGGATGAATTCAGTAGAACCAATTACATCATTTTTTTGAAAATGAAGGCTTGATTTGTTAAATTCTTGATAATCATATTCTTTGTTTGAATCAATGAAATTGTTATAAAATCCGGAAAATTTTGGTTCTGGATTTGATTTATCTATTAACCACTTAGTCAATACAGTAACAGATTCATCGGCAAAACCATGTACATAATAATCTCCCCATACTTTGTTAAGTATAGACCCATCATGAAAAGCTGCCTGTTGACTTCTACCGCCGCCTATAACAATTTTTATTGTTGAACTTTTACTTCTAATATAACGAAATATATCCTTCATAATAGAAGCACTGAACGGATAACCAGTTTTCATATCAACTATAGGATACGGTACTTTATCAAAAAATATCTTTTCGTTTCTTTCATCAGGTGATTGATTTTGTGCGTCAATACTTTCATCCAGTGTAAAGAAAAACGTAGTAGAAAATCCTACCCACAATGTATCGCTGGTTGCTAAAGTATCTATAATTGAATAAATTTGATTAATAGAAAGATGTGCGAAAAAATCAACTACTTGACATGTAAACCCGTTTGACCGTAACTCTGATGCAATTCTATATGCACCTGCGCTTTTACCATAACCAGGAGCAAGTACATCTGAAAAAATAATTGTTTGCATGTTTGCTCTATTAATAATCTGGAGCGGGGTAAGAGAATCGAACTCTCAGCATTAGCTTGGAAGGCTAAGGTATTACCACTATACGAACCCCGCATAAATACTTTTATGCACACTTACGATGCTATCACTGATTCAGGATTGTTCATCCATCTTTCAATGAGTAACGATTCCACCTGTTACATCATCGTACATGATATTTACACTTTCTCAATCAGAATGAAATACTTTACTGATACCGAATCAGCAATTTACTTCATTCGTTCTTTATAACTCAACTTCTTGCCAATTACTGTCACCCATTAGTTGAACAGCAACTGCAAATTTATGATGTATACCTAGTGCTGACCAACTGTTAGGATGATTCATTGACACCCAATGAACATTCTTAATTGTGTCTAAGTATACATAATAAATCTTACCATGTACAGGCTTAAAGGTAATACTGATATTATACATCATGTCACTTATTTTCATTCTATGTGCCAAACTATCAGCCTGACGCTTTAGAACTTCAACTTGTTCCATGATTCTATCATACTCTTGTTGAGCATGAAGTTTGCCAGCATTGTGTATTATGTCCTTTTCTTTAAAAACATCGACAGGTGCAAAAGCAGGGCTACCTAGTTCCATTGGATAAGGTAAACTATTACGTTTGTCGGCATCTTCTTTTGATAAGTCCATAATATAAAATTTGGTGCGGTGTGTTGGGAACGATCCAACGACCAAGGTCTTATGAGGGCCCTGCTCTACCACTGAGCTAACACCGCATATACATAGTATATAGCATTTACTATATGTTGTCAAACTATTTGGTACCCCCGGCGAGAATCGAACTCACATGAACCAATTATCTGTTGCTTACGGGATATAAATCCGCCGTTTTAACCGTTAAACTACAGGGGCATTAATAAATACTGTATGATTCCATTTGAGCAACGCCAGACAGTAGAAGTTTTATATCAAACATTTAGTAAAGATCCTTACGATCCTAAACTGTCTTGGGTACTTCCTAATGAATTTGTTTTGAATCCATTGTTTCAAATAGTGAAACAAGAATACGTCAATGACGTTATACTAGAAGAAAAACCTTTCATTCTAGCAGGACCTGAATTCAATAACTTATAATTGGCGTCCCGGGAGGGACTCGAACCCCCACAAACGGTTTTGGAGACCGCTATGCTGCCATTACACCACCAAGACATTATTTTTTACCAATAAGCATATATCTATGAAAGTTCCAATCAGGGTAAATGAATTCTAACTCACCTTGATATGCAATTTCACTTAATGGATACTGCTTTATAAATTTTTCTAGTGTATCACTATGAACAACATGGTCATCGTGATCCATGTCATTACCTTGTATGATAACTCTTGTTCCTGATTTAATATTATCAAACCAATCCATTGTTTCAAAATGTTCGCTGGATGTGTTGATAATCAAATCTGCATTGCTAATCATAGTATTGCAATCACTGGTATGTGCTTTAAACTTCCATTCTTTGAAAACATAGTTATTATTAATCATATCTGCTATTGATTCACATTCTGGATCAATGTCAAAACTATTAATACGATTGACAACAAATTTCTCTCTAGTTAATAACAAAAAAGCAAGTACGCCATACCAACCACCATAGATATGTGTTAGGTCAGACGTCCAACCTAAATTCTCTAGTTCTCGGCATAGCCATAACTTGCTATCAATTTGTCCGTTACTGAAACTATCTTTATTAAACATCTTTTACTTATAATAAATATTGCTATAGGTAATATTATATGAATGATTTATGCATTAACTTAAAATTAGATTTAAACCCATTAAAAATTCCTATGGATGACTTACCAAAAGAAGGTTGGAATTTAATTCCTGTAGAATTTATCGAACCAAAATTATTAGATTTTTTAAAAACTAAGGGCATTGTCATTACTACAATTTCTAGTTTTTATGATGTATACGGGGATGCGTATCAACCAGGACCAATCCATTCAGATTTGCATGGTACTGGTGATATGTCAAAATTAATTTGGGTATGGGGAGAGCATCACGAAATGTCTTGGTATAATTACAAAGCAAACATACCAGTAGATGCTGATATCATGGAAAACAGTGATGCACCCGAAAATGTTATAAGAAAATATACAGTATTTGAACGTTACAAATTAGAGAAAATATATTCTAATAAAATCGGATTACCTAGTTTAATTCAAGTAGGGATCCCCCATCAAATGATTACGTTTGGTGGTATAAGAAGATCATTGACTATGGTACTACATGACTTTGATGGTAATATAATTCCAATGGGTACTGCTAAATTAATTTTTAAAGAATATATAATAGATTACTGAGTAATTTGAGATTTACCATAATCCAACATTACATCTTCAACTGTTGTTGCTATCATATCGGCTGCTGGCTCTACATTATAATCAGGAAGATTATGAGTTTGCGTTACTCCAACCGAGTCGCTGTAAATTTCACCAAGTACTAGTGCAGAACTCCATTTGCTACCGGCTACTGTAATCCATTCATCATATTTTTCTTTAGTTTCCCAACTCCATGTAATAGCTTCAGTGGTGTAATCTTCACTTCTAAAGAACTCTATTACAGGTTCTAATCCTGGAATATTCCAGCAATTTTGCAAAAATTCCCAAAATTTAATTTCATATGAATTTAATATTCTTGCTATAGGATGTCCTTCAGGATGATAATAGCTGTGTAAAAATTTATACATTAGATTTTCCTCATTAACACTGTATTTATACTTTTTGCGAATAATTTATTTAATTTGTAAGTAGTGCTACCACATTATTAGCACCATTCAACTGATTATACAAGTCCGGACAGTAGTCGGTACGTTACTTGGGATTCATCCAGCTGATACGCCATCATGTATACCGGTCCCACTCAAGCGACCAGTCGGGCATCGAACCCGCAACCTTCTACTATACAGAACCTTCGAAGAATACTGAATAGCGTGATTTCACTTGCTAACACTTACAAAACTTGGTGGAGGTGGCTGGGGTCGAACCAACAATGCACAGGGGCGGCGGATTTACAGTCCACTGGGGTTACCAATTTTCCTACACCTCCAAATTTTTACCATATAGAAACACATTTGATATAGTAGCAATTGCTATCACGGATGAACCCGAGTTTAGTCAAATATGTTTTTATATAACTACCATATAGAAACACACTGGCTTGCAAGACTTCTACTAACCTTTCGATGGATGTCGCAGTTAGTATTCAATGTGTTTTTATATGGTAGAAGCAGTGGGACTCGAACCCACAACTATCCGGTTAAAAGCCGGGTACTCTAGCCATTGAGTTATGCTTCCATGAATTGGTCCCTTCAGTCAGAGTCGAACTGACGCCTCATCGGGTAAGAGCCGAGTATGCTACCATAACACCTCGAAGGGATAGTACGTATTAGATTTTCTTTTACGTGCCATCCCTAGACCATACATGGAAGTCTAAAGATGACACTAACGTTTACTACGTTTCATGTCATTCACCTTTGTTAAAATTTCTCTTTTGTGCTTGTCGTTCTGATTTCCAGAACACTCGCTTCCAATCTCTAAGGTGTTTCCACCATTGAGGACTACGTGTTAGAATACCTTGTTGCTTGTGCGCCACAATGTTCTCCTTTAAAAACTTGGAGTCTCGGGTAGGATTCAAACCTACGAATCAGCCGCTTTGCAGGCGGAGCCATTAAATCACTCTGGTACCGAGACATATAAATGCTCTGCATCCCTCGGCGGTAATTATAGTGCATCAAACCTTTGGAGTCATCACATGCACCCTCCACCCGCTTCCCGACAGGGACCGTTATCGTATTGCTAACGCACTTTCGGTTTAAAGTGTACCACCCGTACATGTCATTGTACTTCTCATCCTCCGGGTCAGAGTATCTAGTGACGCTAGAACGTTCTTATAGAGATTCTAACTTGAAGTCAGGTACAAAGTCAATGATAAAAACTAATCTATCTTCATTTGTGTTGTTCCAAGTCTCATGCATTAGTCTGTCATCAAATACTAATGCTTCTCCGTTCTTCCAATTAAAAGTACTGTTACCTACTTTAATTGCACAATCACCTTCAGGTATATACAATCCTAAATGCATTCTTAATACATCACCGTTGTAACCCACATGAGGCTTGATAACTGAATTTGCTTTCAGTTTTGAAAACGATGCTGTCCTATGATTAGGTACAACTGAATTTATCAAATTAGCAGTGAATGGACACGCACTGCAATGTAATTCTACTGGATTACCGTCAGGCCAAGAATACAATCCAAACACATTCCAATTAGTATTGTCTTGTGCGTTCATTGGCCAATTAATCATCCAAGGCTGAATGTTCTTACATTCATTGTATATCTTTTCCCAATTGTTTTCAAACTCTTTGACAAAGGGAAAATCTTTTGTATCGTAAAATTCTTTCATAACTTTATTTAACTCTGGCGTTGAGTGTGGGATTTGAACCCACGGCCCATATTACTACAGGCGACACCTTAGCAGGGTGTTGATTTAAACCACTCATCCAACTCAACATATTTGGCGCACCGCACGGGATTCGAACCCGTGATCTCCGCCGTGACAGGGCGGCGCCTTAGGCCAGACTGAGCTAGCGGTGCATATTTGGTACTCGGAAGGGGAATCGAACCCCTCTTACATACGTGAAAGGCATGTGTCCTAACCGATAGACGACCCGAGCATACTATATGAAAACACACTTCGGATACTGTACTAAACAGAAACTATCCAACACGGGCTATCCCGCTGAAGCATGTTTACATATAACTACTATATGAAAATACATTAGGGAAGTTTTTGACACTCATCACCAACTTGCGTCAAGACCTCATTACGTGCCTAGTTGTTCCGTCGCCTCCCTGGAGTTTGGTATAGTTCTTGCCCTTTGACTCGATGGTGTCTCGTCATACTCTAGAACCCTCCTGCTTCATGGGTATCCGGTTCGTATCAACCTTCGTTCACCCCTAACGGACTAGGTAACCCTAATGTGTTTTCATATAGTCCCTGTAACTTAAACAGGGCTATACGAAAAATTAAAATTTTAACGAACATTACAACTAGTCTCAATCGACTGCGTTGTTTAATCATTTGGCAGTAATTTTTCAACTGCCAGCCTCGGGGAACTTTCTCCCTCTGCTTTATACTCTGAGGACCCATGTTGACATGGGTCCCTTGTGATACCACTGTTCCTCAGCGGTCTCAGAGTAGTTTAGGCTGAGTCACAAACTCATTTAATGTTTCCTGCTTGACTTTTTGCTATTGCTAGCGTGTCTTGCTGTTTGAAACAACCTGCTTTCTCAACTCATTAAATGTATTATACATCTAAACAGATTTATCGTCAATTCTTTTGTGTTGTATTTCTACGTCACTTAGAATCTTCAACTTACCTTTGAATCAATCTCTCAACTCATTAAAGATAGTATAACACCAAACGTATTTGTTGTAAACCGTTGTTGTTGCAAAAACACAACACGATAAATACGTTATGGATACTACCTTATATGAAGAACTTGGATTGTCACCTACATGCACTCCTGATGAAATCAAACAAAAATATAGAACACTAGCCCAAACACACCACCCTGATAAAGGGGGATCCGAAGAGAAATTCAAAAAAATCAAGTTAGCATATGAAATACTAAGTGATCCAACGAAACGTTCACACTATGATTCAACCGGCGAACATTATGAAGAAGCCGGCATTGAGAATGAAATTTTAGGTAGACTTGCTAATATGATATCGCATCATACTTTACAGATAAACCCAGAATTTGATGATTTAATATTAAAGATGAAACTTGACATATATGAGGCTCAGAGAAACACTACTGGTGCCATCAATGAATGCGAGAACACTATACGAAAATTAAACATCGTTAGTAAAAAAATCAAATTGAAAAAAGAAGGTGAAAACTTTCTACAAGCAATAGTAGAGAGAAAAATCACGCATACACGAACTGAACTTGCCGGTCATAAAAAGACAATGATAGTTTTTATCAAAATGCTAGATATATTAGAAAACTATCATTATAGTATGGAAGATTGGCAATTATTTATTAAGTAATTGGTCCGGCGTGCAGGAATCGAACCCACATTCACGGTGTAGAAGACCGCTGTATTATCCATTATACTAACGCCGGAAATTTATGCTTGGCGCTCAATGAAGGTTGATTTCATTTTAGTAGCACCAAAATATTCCCTTACAACTTCTTTTGCTGTTTCGATATTATACTCTTTACAGGAAAAAATGTC